>ERZ1026862.77-NODE-77-length-53774-cov-15.265046_pt1 | contig 53774 bp, 93 predicted proteins | sample MGYA00380161_ERZ1026862 | MGnify/ENA primary metagenome ERZ1026862 (study PRJEB33269, sample SAMEA4719797) | human gut metagenome | biome: human-associated habitat; feature: organic feature; material: feces | place: Cameroon | collected 2013-10 ... | reverse complement strand
GGGGGCTGGGGTCTCCACCTGGGGGGTATACAGGGAGCGCCGGGGGTGGGGCAGGTCATGCCCGCGATAAAATTTTTCAAAGAAAAAGGCGTTTTTCGGCGTTCCCTCTCCATACCCACCCCACCTTCACAAATCCAAACCCATCTGATTGTGCAAGTCTCCAAAAATTCCAAAAAATACAAAAAGACCCCTTTCGGAGCCTAGATTGTGGTATAATCAGCTAAAGGCAATACGCCAAAGAAAGGAAGAATCAAAAATGAGAAAGAGAATCATTGCGGCAGTCCTGATGGCTGTCTTGGCTTGCATTATGTTGGTTGGCTGCGATAGCGGAGACTTTGCGCCTGAAATCAGCGAGGATGCTTATAAGGCACAGTGCCGGCAGATGGATTACAAGGAACTGTTCCGCTATCCCGATAAGTACAAAGGAACTAAGGTTATGGTCAAGGTCAGGGTTGCACAGATTGTAAGCGCAAACTTCTTTGGCAGCATGAAAGCATGGAGAGCCTACACCGATAACAGCGGATACGGATTCTATGCAGATGATGAGTATTATATGCTGGACAAGCGTGGCAGTTCCGCCGTAAAGATTTTGACTGATGATATTGTCGTTGTCTACGGTGAATTCACCGGTCTTGAAGAAGTAACAAGAGCGTTGACTGGCACGACCGATGAGCTCCCGCGCATAGAAGTGAAGTACGCAGACCTCGCAAAATAATCCACAACACAAAAAGCCAGCGGCTAGATACTCTCTAACCACTGGCTTTTCTTATGGGCTATTTACGATTTAAGTGTTGGAAACATGATAGGAGCGCTGACTTCTTCCTTTTCCCTGAGAATGTCGAGCAAACAATCATTGTATCCCATTGAATAGCTGTCCTCGCAAAAATGTTGTACGGACGTTGCTAGCGCTACACTTACAACTTCTCTTGACCGCTTATCCTCTGGCATGATGATTTCTAATGCCTGATTAAGGATTTCATGGCTTTTTTCTAAAACGGCTTTGTGCTCTTCATTCTCAGCTTGTAGCCGAAACATTTCTTCCGAGTAGTCCATCAGCACGTCTCCATTCTGATTTGCTCGCCAACAGGCAGATAGCCCGCTTCTTTAAGCTTGCTATAAATAAACTTCTGACCGGCTCTCGTCCAGCGGGTGACCTCTTTCGTCTTGCCGTTCGGCAGCTCGATCGGATGCCCGACAACGTATCCGTTTCCAAGATACTTCTGGTAAGGAATCCACTGTTTGTTCACAGTATGTTGGATGCCAAGCCCTCTAAGAATCTGGTTCAGCTTTCGTGCGCTCATGCCGTAGTTCATGGCAATCTGCGTGGTGGTCAGGCTTTCATCTGAAAGCAGCATCGCCTTTGCGTAGTCGGAATCAGGCTTCATCTTGGCGTTTTCTGCTTCCAAAGCCTTTACTTTCTTGCGCTCCGTGTCGATAACGCTGTTGGCGGCAATCAGAGCGCGGCTCAACAGCATCTCCGTGGATTCTGGCTCCGGGTTGGTAAGCTTCTGCTCCATCTGATTGAAAGCGTCAATGTACTTGAGTTTCCATTCAAGGGCTTCCTTGCCGGTGAATCCCATAGCAAGGAGCGTAAACCCATCACGATTCATCAGATACATGGGATATGTCTGGCCGTTCTGCTCGTGGGTGTACTCGGTTTTGAAGAACATGGGGGTCTGCTCATTTTTGAGCACACCCTGTGACATGATGTTTTCTACATCTCGCATGACGTTCCGATGTTCTTTTCCAAAGTTCTCCGCTACTTCGCGGCTGGACACGACAACCTGTCCGTTCTCGCTGATAAGATTGATAGCATATTTAACCTTTTGTTCCATAAAAACTCCTATGGTTCTTGCGGAACAAGCCAATTCCTGCTATAATAAGGCTGGAACAGCTTGTTCCAGTGTGGTTCATAAGACGTTCGCTCCGGTCGGCAAACTTTGGCGAGCGTCTTATTCTTTTTCATCATCTGGCATGGGATACTTCTCAAGGTAGGCATCGCGGACGGCCTGTGACAGCGATACGCGGTACTTCTTGCAGTGCTCAACCAGCAGTTCATACTGACGATCAGTGAAACCAACGGCTACCTGATGACGGTATGCTTCGATGTAAGGACTTCTTGCCATATTTTCATCTCCTTTCTTTGAGGTGCATTAAGTGTAATCGCAAAATGTGGTAAAGTCAAGCGGAAATAGACCCACGAAACACTACATTTAGTGTTCGTTCATCTTGACAAACCACTTTCTACGTTTTGCACAAAACTCAGCCATTATTTTTTGTCGCTCCCGCTTCGTACCCTGCCCGGTAGTTCAGTTCGGACAGCTTACCCAGTGCTTCTGCGTACTCCCTGTCCTCGCTGGTCGGCTCTTTGCCGTATGCGAGGGTTTTCAGAAATTCTTCGGTTGTCGTGGGAAAGTTCATGTTTTTTGCTCCTTTCTATTGCAGAAGTTGTCTGCTTCTGCTATAATAATTGACAGAAACTGAGACTGCGCCCTTGGTTGCGCAGCTTCTGTTTTGTGGTGGAATAGGTCGTCAGTGCTACTTTGGTCGGTATGCTGACGGCCTATTTTTTATGCCACAAAGGATAAATCTACCGTTGTTGGCTGATTCATCGTGTGTTCTGCTGTCTTAGATTATAGACGCTTGGTATATAGTTGTCAACAGCCCAATTTGTATAATTCTTATCCATGGATACATGGATTTTGTTCACATATATGTGATTTTTGATAGCGATTCGCTCTCTTTGAGATGCTGTTATCTTGTGATGATAGTTCTTGCCTAATACGGATTATCGAATATTTTTGAAATTGCTATACGTTGTGTATATAAAAACGCATTTGATTGGTGATTTCAGAAATATCTGAACATTGTGATAGTAAAATCAAAAAATACGCAAACTTTCTCTTGACGATTAAACGTACATGGTGTATAATAGGGTCAAGAAAGAGAGTTGTTAAAAATGAAAAACGTAGCCGCTTATATCCGAGTTTCTACAGAAGGACAATGCGGAGAGGACAAGTTTGGACTTGAAGCGCAAAGGGAACAGATAGAAGAATATTGCAAAAAGAATGACATGAAAATTGTCAAATGGTACACTGATGAAGGCGAATCTGGGGCAAAGCGTAGGCCGGGCTTTGATAGCATCCTTTACGGCAAAGATGATGTTGAATACGAAGCTGTGGTAGCCGCTAAAAGTGATAGAATTGCTAGAGACATCAATGTGTATTTTTGGTACAGGATGGAACTTCTTACTAAAAAGAATGTTTCGCTTATCAGTGTGGCCGAAGATTTTGGGGAATTTGGAGTGTTTTCTGATATGTTGAGAACCTTTACGATATGTTGCGCTCAAATGGAAAGAGACAATATAACAAAGAGAACATCTAGCGGAAGATCGATTAAAGCATCGAATGGTGGTTATAGCGGTGGAAAAGCACCTATGGGGTATAAAGTAAAGGATGGGGCACTCGTTATTAACGAGGAGGAAGCAAAAACTGTAAAAAGAGCGTTTGAACTTCGGGATTCTGGTGAAACGATTCGTTCTGTTGTGAGCAAGTTAAACGAAGAAGGTTATCGAGGAAGAAAGGGAAACCCATTTACCATTAGCACCATTCAATCTATTCTTGGCAACAGGAAAACGTATGAGGGATATTATCGGTACGGAAAGGATGGCGAGTGGGTTAAAGGTAAGCAGGAACCCATTTTGGAAGAAAAAAAGGAAGGTTAAAATGGAGCGCACTTTTGGCGATATTCAAAATGCAGCGAAAGAATGCGAAAAGAACAACTATGTATATGTTTGGTTTTTCTCTAAGGATGGTCGCTTTGTCCCCTTTTATGTTGGGATTGGAAGTGATAAAAACAGATGGAAAAACAAGACTTCAAGGAGTAAGACATTTAGAGATTTTGTAAAAAGGAATAAATGCGTTTCCATGAAAGTTATAGAAAATCTCGTTTATGAAGTTGCGAGGGAGGTGGAAATAAGAACAAAGAAGAAGTTAGTCGAAAATGGATATTTCATTATGGATGCAGAAGATGATTTTGATATGCGTCGCTTGCGTCAGGCAGAGGGCATAGCAGCCATGCCCATTGTTGACGGCAAGCGAGTTTCAGCTAGAACAGGCCGTAGCTTTGGCAGACAGGAAAAGCAAGTTGACGAGCAGCAGTTTGAAAGCCTATTAGAACAACAGCAAAAAGGCGAAATCACCGTAAAAGAGTGCTGTAAGCAGCTTGGCATTGGAAAATCTACTTGGTATGAGCGTGTCGAAAGATACGCAAATAAAAATAGCGGCAGCCCAACCACAAGCCACCGCTAAGAGTACACCAAACTAGTCAAAACAGGAAAAAGAATGGTGCAACCACAGTATACCATTCTTTTCTCTAACAGGCAAGAGAAAAGGAGAACAATATGGAAAAGCAAAAACCGTTTTATTGGGATTTTATCAAAAAAGATGCAGATTTGACATTTCGCTCGGTTTTCGATTTTGTAAACTGCAAAGATTTCACTTCGTTTATGCTGGAATGCCAATCTAAGAGATGCAATGTTTTGTTTTATGATGAAAACATATTTTTTGATTTCAAGAAAGAAGGCCCTTCCGAAACGTTTAAGCGGCAAATGAGAGTTGCTCTTCTTACATTTATTTTGGAAAGCATTCCCGCAATAGCAGAAGATTATCTTGCGTATTTTAAGAAATACGCTGGATGGAAGAGCGATAAAACGTTTACTCCTACCTTAATCGAAAAGAAGGAAAGACTTAACCGCGAAACGTGGCTTGATGAGCAAGCGAACATTATCTGACCCGCCAGACATGGTATCGGATTGCTGAACAGAACAGGTGAAAGGAGTAAGAGCCTATGGATAAGTGGAACAACAGAAACTCGTATGATTGGCTTGCAGGAGCGGTCGTTGGACTGCTTACCGGGTTCTTCATCGTAGTTGTGGTTGCGAGGTGCGTCCTGTGATACTCAGTGACAACATGAAGCACCTGATCGACACGCTGAACACCTATGAGCCTGACCTTCCGAATGGATTCTATTCTGTAAAAGCCCTGCAAGACAAGCTGGACTTTACGGCACAGTTCGTTCTTGAATCCCTTGCTAACGATGGGCTGATACGCTGGGGTGATACGCAGCACACAGCATTCTGGCTGTTGGAACGTGCGAGGAACTATAAGAAAATTCATAAGTTGGAAAAGATTGAACAGTGGAAAGAACGTGGGATAGGCTTTGCTTGTGGCGTTCTTACAAGCGTTGTCGCAGGGTTGATTAGTATTGTACTAGCTGGCGTTTTCAGTTGACATTGTTCGCAACCTAGAATAAAACAGAATGAGAAAGGAGAATGACATGAAAACCGTAAAATTGTCAGAACAGAGTTTGAAGCTTATTGAAACGTTGTGTGATTACACCGACAAGCCTGATGTTCTCAACACTGTTGCTGATGCCTTGTACTATGATGCAGACGAGTTGAAGCGTAGGCTCAATCAGCTTGCGGAAGAAGTCAAATAAACCGCACGTTCCATCCGTTAAAACGAATTTTGGTAAATAATTTTTCCAAAATAGCATTATAAAAACCGAATATTTGATTTTTGTGCAGTTGTAGGCACTCTTTACATTTTCAGGTAGGGGGTGCCTATTTTTTTATGCAGCCAAAGCAGTGTATCGCCATTATCGAAAGCATCAAAGCGTATGCAAAGCAGAATCCGACAGAAGCACAGGTCTATGAGGACTGGTTTCAGGCGGTGGTGAACCTGAGAGATGCTTTGCCGCAAGACAAGCGGTTCGATGCTTACAAATACTCAGGTGAACTGCGTTCCGTCTGTGCAGCCATGATGGGCAAGATGAAAACAGGCGAGGACGTGGCGAAGGTCTATGATGTTATCAGCCGGACGTACCTGTTTGAAGCGAAGGATGTGTTTGACAGCTATTGCATCTATCTTGAATGGAACCGTGCGCCTGAGAAGAAGTTCTATCAGCCGAGAAGAAAGGTACTTCTGACGTTGGTTCGTGACCTAGAGGATTTGTTTTTCCATCGTGTAGAATTTCTGGGGGTTAGCCAACCTCCGAGAACTGGAAAAAGTACTCTCTGTATATTTTTCATTACATGGCTTATGGGAAACCGCCCTGATGTTGCATCGGTCATGAGCGGACACTCCGACAAGCTGACCAACGGTTTCTACGGCGAAGTGCTGTCCATCATCACCGACCCTGTTACCTACAACTGGGGCAAAATCTTCCCTGACGTTCAGCTTGTGGACAAGAGCGCAAAAGACGAAAGCGTTGACCTGAACCGGAAGAAGCGTTTCCCAACCCTGACCTGCCGCTCCATCGGCGGTACGCTGACTGGTGCTGTTGAAATTGGCGAGGGCGGCGTTCTTTACAGCGATGACTTGATTGAGGACTTGGAAGAAAGCCTGAACGTTGAACGTCTGAACAACAAGTACGATGCCTACCTGAACCAGCTGAAAGACCGTAAAAAGCAGGGCGCATTGGAGCTGATGGTTGGTACACGCTGGAACGTGCTTGACCCTCTGGGGCGAATCCAAAACCAGTATGCAGACAATCCGAAGTATAGATTCCGGGTCATTCCTGCGGTGGACGAGAACGGACACAGCAACTTCAATTATGACTACGGCGTGGGTTTTGATGATGCCTATTACGCCGACATGAAAGCCAGCATTGACGATGCAACATGGTGGGCAAAGTACATGGGCAAGCCCTATGTGCGCGAAGGCCTGCTGTTCCCCGCCGATGAACTGCGGTATTACAATGGTGTTTTACCAGACGGAGAACCCGACAGAAAACTCATGGTTGAAGATATTGCTTGGGGCGGCGGCGATTTTACATCTGGCCCCATTGCTTATGTTTATAATGGTTCTGTGTTCATTCACGATGTTGTTTTCAATAATGGCGATAAAACCGTTACCAAGCCTGAAACGGTCGGGAAAATTATTCAACATAAATTGAACACATACAGAGGTGAAGCCAATAATGGTGGCGATGAATACTGCGATAGTATAGACAGTATGCTTCGTCAGCAGGGCTACCACTGCTCTGTCCGCAGCCAGCGTGCGCCCAGTGGGCAGAGTAAGTTGTCCAGAATCATCCAGTATGCGCCGGACATCAAACGGTTTTACTTCCTTGACGAGAAGCACCAGTCGAAAGAGTACAAGGCGTTCATGGAACAGGTGACGATGTTCACGCAGCTTGGCAAAGTTCCTCACGATGATGCACCGGATAGCTTGGCGCAGCTTGCCGATGAACTGTACAACGGAATCAGCAAAATTGAGCCTGTCAAGAGGCCTTTTTGACTAAAAACACAATATATTGTGTTCGCTGGGTCTATTTATTTGATTTCACTACTTGACAAGGCTTATAATGTACACAGGAAGTTTTGCAGCTTCCCTTAAAGGAATAGCTTGCACGCGGGGTTTTGTCATTTTACCCGCGTGCGTGTCAACAAGCATATTCCTCCTTTCACCGGTGAAGGTTTGTCACTCTTTCCCTTCACCGGGCTTTATATGTTGCGTTTCCGATTGATTGGGGAATGCCAGCCTGTCTCCCCCACGGCTGGCAAGCAACGGTTCGATTCCGTTACGCAGCACAACCATCTTCTTTGCTTGGCTTTCTATTCTCTGAATCCTCCACCGCTACTCCCGGCTCTCGATGCAATGGTTAGGCATGACATTGCAAAGAGCAGCGGTTAACCAATCAAGCCGGGTTCTTATGTTGCATTAGCTCAGTCAGGCTAGAGCACCCGGCTCATAACCGGGCATACACTGGTTCAAATCCATTATGCAGCACCAAAATTGCAGCCGACCCGTTTTACGTCTGTCCGACAACTGAATGTAAAGGCTGCAATGGTTTTCTTCGGGCGAAGAATAGCGCGGCTGGAAGTGCGAATAGTTTCCCAGTAGCTTCCAACAGGTCTGTGCTCAACAGCCTGTTTCCAGAAATCCAACGAAAGGAGCGCTCATGCTAGTTAGAATCTGTTGCCCTTGTATCAGGCAAAACCCTATCTATAAGAACGTCCGCTGCAACCGCTATCTTGGCGAAGTGGACGGGCGATATCATTTCAAGTGTGACAGATGCAAGGGCGTTATCGAAGGAGACACAAGGGAAGGATGGGTCAAAATTATCCATCCATCTGAAAAGTAAATAGCTTTTGAAGCGCAGTTTTGGCGCAGTGGGATAGACCTTAACAGGCTTGTCTTGCTGCGCTTTTTATTTTGCCAGAAAGGAGGAACACATGGCTGAGTATCAGATGGTTGTCAATGGCTTCTTGAATGAGCCGTTGACCGGGCGCAGACCGATTGAAACGCCGGAGACGGAAATCAACCGGTCGAACGTGCTGAAAGTGGTTATGGGCAAGGCAGAGCATATCCATCTGCTGAACAAGAATGAGATTCGCTTCTTGCATAACTACTACTTGGGCAGTCAGCCTGTCCTCCACCGCACAAAGGAATACCACGCTGAAATCACCAACCGCATTGTAGAGAACCACGCCAATGAGTGCGTGGGCTTCTACACAGGCTACATGAGTGGCACTCCCTGCTCCTATGTGCGGTCTGAAACGGCAACTGGTGATGGCGAGGAAATCGCCCGCCTGTCCAACGCCTTGCAATATGAGGGTAAGGACGCGTTCGATCGGCGGCTTTGGCAGTGGATGTTGGAGTGCGGACAGGGATACCGCATTGTTCTTCCTGACAAGGGGTACAACGGCAACTACCCGGACGAAACGCCCCTGCTGGTGGACGTTCCTGACCCAGACATGGCGTATGTGATTTACAACTCCGGCATCGGTCACAAGCCTATTGCCAACGTGCTGCACATCCCGCGCAATTATCAGAACGACCTGAACGACTTGATTTGCGTGTACACGCCAAACCAGTACTTTGAAATCGACAACTGCAAGGTCACGAAGTCGGAGAACCACTCTCTGGGAATGTTGCCGATGGTCGAATACAAACTGAACCCGGAGCGGATGGGTCTGTTTGAACCGGCTATCCCTGTGTTGGATGCCATCAACCTGTTGGAAAGCAATCGGCTTGATGGCGTAGAGCAGTTTATCCAATCCATCTTGGTCTTTATTAACTGTCTTGTTGATAAAGAAGCGCTGGAAGCTGTTAAAGCTATGGGCGCAATGTCAATTAAATCTACTTCTGGACTTGCTGCCGATGTAAAACAGCTTGCAAACGAGCTGAACCAGCAGCAAACGCAGATTCTGCTTGATTCCATGTTGAACGTGTACCGCAGTCTGACTGCCATGCCTAGTGCCACTGGCAGCGAGAATGCAACGTCCGACAACGTGGGTGCAGTTATCGTCCGTAACGGCTGGAATCACACCGAAGCAAGGGCGCAGCAGTACGAGAATATGTTCAAGTATGCTGAACGCCAGAGCCTGTCTGTGATGCTCAAAATTCTGCGTGACACGGCTGGTTCTAAGCTGATGGCAAGCGACATTAACATCAAGCTACCCCGCCGTCAGTACGATAACCAGCAGAGCAAGGTTCAGATTTTTGCACAGATGCTTAGTCAGAGCATTGACCCGCAGTTGGCGTTCACTACGCCCGGTCTGTTCCCTGACCCGCAGGCTGCTTATGAAATGAGCAAGCCCTTCCTGATTGCTTCTGGCAAGTTGGGCGAGGACGGGAAAGCACCGAAGCCGCAGGAACAGCCCGCAGACCATATTGTTGACGCCAACAAAATGGTGGATGAACAGGCTGGCGATACTAATAAAGAGAAAGATGCAGGTATGGCATGAAAAACAAAAGCGTTTATTTGATGCAGTCTGGAAGCAAAGTGAAGATTGGTGTGTCTGAAAGTCCGGTTAAAAGGCTTAATTCTTTGAGAATTGGATGTCCCGATGTTTCTCTTGTGTACGCAAGTGAGCCAATTTCAAACGCTTTTGAAATCGAGAGTAAACTGCATAAAGCATTTTCTGAATTTGCTCTCGGCCATGAATGGTTTTCTAGCGAAATCAAAGAAGAAGCCATTGTAGCTATCGAAGAAGCCGTCTGCTCTTATGGAAAACTTTCTGAAAATGAAGAATCGAACGCTGACGCAACCGATATTTTGAGCAAACTTTTTTCGGAAGAAGCATTGATTGAAGATGCCGAAAACTTAAAAAGGGAACGAAAAGCTACTGAGTGGATTCTTGTTGAACTTTCTTCTGGCAAGATACCTGCAAGTCTTATTTTGGGATTTATGGGGCTTGGATACGATTGCTCCAAAATCAAAGAGATTTGCACCAAGTTCGACCTTCATAAAGTATAAACACATGAATCAATCCGCATAAGCGGACTGATATATTCCGGCAGGGAAGCCGGGATACAAATTTCGCAGCGTTGCAGGGAAGCAACGGTAAAAAAACGCAGGAGGAAATTAACGATATGAAACTCAATGTGTTGCTTGGTGATGCCTACAAAGAGGGCATGACCGCCGATGAAATCATTTCTGCGCTTGAAAAGGTTGCAGACCCTAGCGCAGAGGTCGAGAAGCTGCGTAACGCCGTGACGAAAGCTAATGGCGAAGCTGCCGAGTACAAGAAGCAGCTCAAGGCAAAGCGCACCGATGACGAGAACGCCGCACAGGAACAGGCTGACAAGCTGGCTGAGATGCAGAAGCAAATTGAAGCCCTGACTGCCGACAAGGAGAACCTCGTCAAGGAAAAGACCCTTGCATCCTACCGTGAGAAGTTCGTTGCACAGGGTTATGACGCTGAACTCGCCAACAAGGCTGCATCTGCACTGGCTGACGGTGACATGGACAAGGTGTTTAAGTTCCAGTCTGAGTTTATGACCGCTCACGACACCGCATACAAGGCTTCTCTGCTGAAGGATATGCCTACACCTCCGGGTGCGGATGGCAAGAGCGGTTCTGACAGCGAGGGCGTGGCGTTTGCCAAGAGCCTTGCACAGCAGAACGCAAACACTTCTAAGGCATCGAGTGACGCAATGAGTGCTTTCCATTAACAAGGAGGAAAACATGAAGTTTACCCGAAACACGGTCAACGGAATCAACGATACCATCCTTGCTTCCAATGACTACACTGCCATTCCCTTTACCGTGACCGAAACCGCTGCGGTCAAGGCTGGCTATCCCATGACGCTGGCTGGCAAGAAGGCCGCTGTGTCCGGTGACACTGGCGCAAAGACCATCAACGCCGATGGCATTCTGCTGTATGACGTTGACCCGGCAGAGAATCCCAACGCTGTCTTGCTGATTCGCGGTGTTATCGACACCAAGAAGGCAGCGTCAAGTTCCAGCTTCACCTTTGACGCTGACGCAATCAAGGCACTCAAGACCGCCGTTCCCGGCATCTTCTGCCGTGACAACATCAGCGTGAACGCTTAATAGGAGGTAAAACAACATGGCACTGAATCTTAAGGAAGTCTTTGCCCCGGCTGCGATTGCCGCCTATTGGACGAATGACCCCACCAATGCGATGCCTTTTGCATCTGACGCACTGTTCCCCGCCAAGAAGAAGGCTGGTCTCGACCTGAAGTGGCTGCGTGGTCACAAGGGCGTTGGCGTTTCCCTGATGCCCAGCGCATTTGACGCAAAGGCTACGTTCCGTACCCGTGAGGGTTTCAAGTTCGATGAGACTGAGATGCCGTTCTTCCGTGAGGGCTACCATCTGGGCGAGAAAGACCGTCAGGAAATCCTGCGCGTTCTGGACAGCAACGACCCCTATGCCCGCGACGTGATGAACCGTCTGTACGATGACACTGCACAGCTTATCACTGGCGCTCGCATCGTGCCTGAGCGGATGATCTGGCAGCTGCTGGCTCCCGCCAATGGCGTTCCCGGCATCACCATCAAGGCAAACGGCGTGAACTACACCTACAACTACGACCCAGACGGCACTTGGAAGTCTACCAACTACAAGGAAGTCTCTGTCGCAAAGTCCAAGTGGAACGTCACTACCGCTACCCCCATTGCTGACCTGAACGCTGCAAAGGATGCAGTTCTGGCAAGCGTGGGCGAGGTCGTGACTGAGGTGTACATGAACACCGCCACCTTCCGCAACATGATTGCTGCGGACGAGGTGAAGAATCGGTTCATGACCGTCACCGCAAAGGCAAACGCCGTTCTGCTGGACAGCGAAGCACGGCAGATTATCGAATCTGCAACCGGGCTTACCATCCATCTGTACGACAAGATGTTCAAGGCAGACCAGTACAGCGCAAGCGAGAAGTATCTGCCCGATGGCATGGTTGTGGTTGCTCCGTCTGGTGCTCTGGGCAGCACTTGGTACGGCACCACTCCTGAGGAAGCCGACCTGCTGTCCGGCCAGTCTGGCGCATCTGTGTCCATCGTGAACACTGGCGTTGCCATCACCACCGAACTGACCATTCACCCGGTCAACGCCAACGTCTACGCTTCTGAAATCGTCCTGCCTTCCTTTGAACGCATGGACGCTGTGTACTGCATCAAGGCTTACTAAGACAAAAGGAGGAAAGCAGCATGGGAGACCAGTATTCTGAAGCGGCAGTCAAGCTGGGGCAGTACATTGCTCCTGCACTTGACCGTGAAATCACGGACGAGGACTACCCACTCTTCGACCTGCTGCTTGATTTCGCCAAAGACAAGATATTTGCACAGGGCTACCCCTTCGGCAACAGACCGGACGAGTTGCCCTTGCAGTATCAGTCGTTGCAGATACGCATTGCAGCGGAACTGTACAACCACATCGGTGCAAATGGACAGACGAGCTATACCAACAACGGTATCACTCGTGTATGGGAAAGCTCTGATGTAGCGCAGTCCCTGCTGAATGAAGTGGTTCCGAGAGTAGGTGTTATCGGCTGATGTTCAATGGAAGCCCGCTGGACAAGCGCCCGCTTTGGTATTCAAACCCTGTTGGCGAGAAAGAACCTGTTTTGGACGAATGGGGAAACGAAACCGGCGAGACATCGCAGACGTGGAGTGAACCTGCAAAGCTGATGTTGAACGTCAGCCCGCCTACTGGTTCTGCGGAAGCAAGCCCTTTTGGAGCATTCACGGATTACAGCTACGTTGTCAGCACGCCAAGAAAGAAACGAAGGAACTGGTTTCTCATTGGATATTCAAAGCTGGCATCAAGGGACGTTTTGGGTTCTTCCAGCAAAAGCAACAACAACTCGCTTTGTGAGGGAAGCCACGTCTGGTTCGGAATAAAACCGGATATGCCTTACAACTACATTGTGGTCAAGGTCGCAGAGCATATTACGGACACGCTGTATGCGCTGAAAGAGGTGGCTGCAAGTGAAAATTAAAGTGAGGTTGAGCGATGCCGGACTTAAACAGGCTGAGGAGGATATTCGCAAATACAAGACCACCCTGAACCAAAAGGCGCAGTTGTTCGCAAAGGCGCTTGCCGATAAAGGCCTTGCTGTTGCAACAATCCGTTTTGCCAATGCCCAATATGCTGGCAAAAACGATGTTAAGTGCGAAGTTGTCCAAAACGGCTCTTCTTGCACCATCCTAGCGGATGGCAAGGCGGTTGCTCACATCGAGTTCGGCACAGGTGTTACGCATCAGGGCTGGGGCGCTGCCGGAACAGTCGGCCCTCTCCCTTTGCCTGATAACATTGGCGAGCATGGCACATACGGCAAGGGAAACGGCAAGCACAAGCGCTGGTACTACTACGGAGAATCCGGCAATGCCGGTACGCCTGTCAAGGAAGTAGATGGCAAAGGCCAGCTGAACTATACCAGCGGTAACGATGCAGCTATGGCTATGTGGGGTGCTGTTGAGGAAATGGCTTCTCAGGTCGAAGCAACGTGGAGGGAGGTTTGGAGTAGTTGATTGATTATTTCAATCCCATCTTCACGGCTGTTGCTACGGAACTGCGAAAGCAAGTTCCTGGCATCTTCGTCACTGGTGAAATCAATGACAGCAACGTCAAGAAGTTTCCGTGTGTGCAGATAGAGGAAAACAGTAATCTGCCTGTGCATATTGATTCTGCCCGGCACAGCAAGTACGCTGCTGTATCCCTTCGTGTGCGCGTCTACTCCAACAAGGAGACGGGACGCATTGCAGAAGCGCGTTCTATCACAGGAATTGTGGATTCTGTTCTTGAATCACTTAACTTTCATCGCAAGTCGTTTGCCCCATTGAATGGGCTGTATAACAATTCCGTCTACCGGATTGAGTGCAGCTACGGGGCAACAATCGGGGAGGACGGAATGATTTACCGAAATTAAGGAGGTAAACATTCTATGAGTACTGCTATCTCCGGTCTGAATACCACCCTGTATTGTGGCGACAGCGCTTCCGCTCTGACGAAGCTGTGCGACATCAAGGATGTGCCTGACCTGATCTCCGACCCGAACCTTCTGGATGCAACCACCCTGTCTGATGGTATGCAGAAGCAGATTTTTGGCATCGTTCAGGCTGATACCAAAGCCTTTACCGCCAACTACAACAAGACCGACTACGCCGCCGTCAAGGCTGCTGGCTATGACGATACCTCTGAGAGCAACGTGGACAAGTACTACGCCCTGAAGATGCAGGACGGCTCCGGCTTCACTTGGCAGGGTATGCATCAGGTCGGTCTCTCCGGCTTTGGTGTGGACGAGGTCGTGGAAATGACCATCAACTGCATTTTCCACTCCACCCCGAAGTTCAGCGAGAGCCTGACTGTTAATGGCGGCTAAACCGCAAAAATCGAATCAATCAAACCGGGCAGAACCAAACAACGGATTTGGTTCCGCCCCTATTTATAAAGGAGAGCATTTATTATGGCTGCTAAGGTTATCAACTTTCATTCCCCCGATGGTAAGAACACTTATGAGCTGACTTTCACCCGCGAGAGCGCCGAAGCCACTGAACGCAACGGCTTCCAGATTTACGAGTTCTCCAACGGCATCAACCCTATCAAGAACACTTCTGCCCTGTTCTACGGCGCGTTCATTGCCCGCAACAAGGGTATCAAGCGAAAGCTGGTCGATGATATGCTTGCGCACATCGAGGACAAGGAAGGTCTGATGGCTGCACTGATGGAGATGTACGCAGATTCTATCAAGACTCTGATTGCCACCGATGAAGAGGACAAGACCGCAAAAAACGCAACGTGGGAGATTGTGTAACCTCACAGTCTCAAGAATCGGACAGCCACACAGAGCCATTCTCTGTGTCTAAGCTGTTCCACGATGTAGAAGCCTATTACATTTCCATTGGCATGACCTATGACCAATTCTGGCGTGATGATGTCTGGCTGGCAAAGGTCTACCGGGACGCGGAAGAGCTACGCGCCCGCAGAGCCAATGTTGAAGCGTGGAGAAATGGTTTCTACACGGCATCTGCGCTTTCTTCTACGGTTGGCAATATGTTCCGCAAGAAAGGGTCTAGCCCCATCAAGTACATGGATAGACCGATTCCTCTCACCCAGAAAGAGCAGGACGAGTACGAATACCAACGCGCATTGGAAGCGCAAGAACGCATCAAGAGGGCGATGTTCTCTATGATGAATCAGAAGGACGGTGGTAGCAATGGCTGATGTTGATATTACTAGCTTATCCGTAGAGATTTCTGCGGAATCGCAGGGTGCAGAACTCAACCTAGACAAGCTTACCACTGCCATTTCTAAACTGCGCACAAAAGGTAGCATTGGAAAGGTATGCGCTAGTCTTGATACTTTAACGAAGTCTATCTCTGCGTTGAAGTCCGCTTCGTCCGGCATGGACGGGCTTAGCCGAATCAATGATTTTATGGAAAGGATTTCCAATGTAAACCTGTCCGAAAGCGCAAAGGGTATCCGTTCGGTTGCGAGTGCATTAACTAGGATTTCTTCTGTCGATTTGAAAGGCATTGACCTCTCTGGACTGAAAGACAAAATGAATAGCCTGCAAAAAGGCTTGTCTCCACTTTCCAAAGTTAATGCCGCTGGCCTTAGAAGTGTAAGTAGCGCACTTAATTCTATTGCCAAAATCCCGGATTTTAGCGATAAGTTGGATTCAAAGACACTGGATGATTTTGCTATTTCGTGCAAGAAAATCACAGACGCTCTTGACCCGCTCGCTTCTAAAATCGAAACGGTGGGAAATTCGTTCGCGAAGTTACCATCTAACATCCAAAAGGTCATTGCGGCAACGGACGGTGCTACAAAGGCAAGCAGTAAATCAGCCAAAAGCTATTTAAGCCTGTCCAATCAGCTAAATGGTTTCATGCGGAACATGGCAAAGCTGGTCTCGTTGAAAGCCATTGCTACCTATCTTGGCAACGCAGCGGAGAAGTTTAACAGTTACTACGAAGCAGCAAACCTGTTTGGTGTGTCCATGAAGGGGCTGACCGGAGAAGCAAGCACGTTCATCAACAAGATGGAGACCCTGCTTGGCATCGACCCCACCGAAGCCATGAACAACATGGCAACGATTCAAGGCTTGACTACTTCGTTTGGTATGGCAAGCGACAAGGCGTATGTGCTGTCGAAAAACCTGACGCAGCTTGGCTACGACCTCGCTTCTTTGAAGAATATTTCTGTTGCGGAATCCTTCACGAAGATTCAGGCGGCTATCTCTGGCGAACTTGAACCGATTCGTCGTCTGGGTGTCGATATTTCTAACGCACGGTTGCAACAGGAACTGCTTAATCTTGGCTATTCGCAGAGCGTTTCTACCCTGTCTCAGGCTGATAAGGCTGTTCTTCGTTACATTGCTATCATGAAGCAAACCACCGATGCACAGGGTGATTTTGCCCGCACTCTGTCCAGCCCTGCCAATATGATTCGCATTTTGCAGGCACAGCTGAACAGTCTGGCTCGCGCCGTTGGTTCTTTGCTCTACCCCGCCTTGAAATCCATCCTCCCGCCGCTGATCGCTGCCGTTGAGTTGGTCAAAGAACTGGTCACAGGCATTGCATCTCTGATGGGCGTGAAGGTGGAGTTCCCCGATTTCAGCAGCGCAAGCGATGACGTAAGCGGCATCACGGACGCACTGGACAATACCACCAAAGCTACCGGCAAGGCTGCAAAGGCGTTCAAAAACTACATCATGGGCTTTGATGAACTGAACGTCATCCAGAAGAACGCTGATTCTTCCGGTGGCTCTGGTTCTGGCTCTGGCGCAGCTGGCAACCTCTTGGGCGATGTAGACCTGTCTGGCTACGATATGTTCAAGCAGTACAATGAAGAGTTTGCAAAGCAAATTGACGGCATCAAGGAAAAAATCAGAGGGATGCTTCCGATTATTGGCGCTGTTACTGCTGCGCTTGCTTTGTGGAAACTGACTACCTTTATTATAGACCTTGCTGATGCAATCAGAAAAATTGGCATTTTGAAAGGCATGGTCGCCGGTGGCATTTTGATAGGCATTGGATTTTTCCTGATGTTCGATGGCATTAAGAAAGCCATTCAGGACAAGCTTAACGCTATCAATTTTACGGAAATTCTTGTAGGCGCTATTACGTTTGTTGGCGGTGCGGCGTTGCTTGGCTCAAAAATCGCAGAGTTTATCACGACTTCCTTTGCGGATAGCGCCGTTGCAAAAGCCATTACAGCCGCAGGCGGCAAAATGGGTGGTGCATTAGTTGGCGCGGTTGTCGCCGGCGTAATAGCTGGTGTTGCAATGTTTGTGACCGGCGTTTATGACGCTTTGACAAACGGTTTAAACATTCTGAACGGCTTGCTGATTCCAGCTGGCTCTACAATGGCTGGTGCTGCCGTTGGCGCGATTATTGGCTCTCTTGGTGGCCCGATTACCGCCGGAATCGGTGCAATTATCGGCTTGATCGTTGGCGGTTTAACCGATGCCGGAATCGCCATTTACCAGAACTGGGATAAAATCACAGCCGCTCTTGATAAAGCAAGCGCCGACTTGAATCAATGGTTTGTTGGAGTAGGTGTCTGGTGGGATAAAAAATGGCAAGGCTTTAAGACAAACTGGGACAAAGCGTGGAACAGTCTTGTCGACACTTTAAAAGAACTTCGTAAGAAATTTATTGAGCATGGCAAAAACCTTGTTCAAGGTTTAGTTGATGGTATCAATAAAGGCATTGAAACCGCCAGAAACGCTGTCGGCGGTCTTGCGAAAGCCATTCTGGACAAATTCACCACAGATACCGGTATCCACTCTCCTTCCAAAGTCTTTAAGGGCTACGGTGTCTACCTCATAGAAGGTCTTGTAAACGGCATCTCCGCTGCCAAAGACCTTGCGGTGAAAGCCATCCAGTCCGTGTCTGACGCAGTAAAGACTGTTGGCTCTCAGCTGGCAGACGAGAACTACGGTCTGGGCAATGGCTCTATCAGCCTGTCCATTGACGCAAGCGGCAAGTCCATGATGGAAACCGCGAACGCGCTGAAACGTTCTGTGCGCACCACCAATGACAGCTTTGGCGGCTGGTTCAAGAAGATGAAAACCGACTTGAACGATTTCACAGAGGGCATCAACGCTGTTACTAAGGCGGGCAAGGATATCTCCAATGGCTTCAAATCTTCTATTGATGCTCTTACCGCTGCATCGAAGTCCATCCTGAACACGCACGATGGTTTTGTGAGCGCGGTCTCCGACATCCGGTCTTTTGTGAAGAAGAGCGTTGCGGAGATTGAAAACGAGTACCAGTACAATGGTTTCTTCGGCGCTGCCGGTCTTGCCATCAAAAAGGCGTTTGAGGGCGTGTACCTTGTGTTCGACAAGGTTTCTACCGCCATTAAGAACATATCCGACACCATTGACAGCGTGAAGAACGTTATTACCACCTTTAATAACCTGAAAGTCAAAGTTGGCGAGGTCATCGACCAAGTTCCGCTTTTGAAACAGGCATACGGTAGTCTGAAATCGTTCTTTAGTGACCTGTTTGACAAAGACAAAGGAATCGGAAAGTTCCTCTCTGACAGTTGGGATTCCATCTTGAAAGGCACAAAGCGGTTTTTGAATCAGCTTGGAATTGACTTTTCTAACGCTTGGGAATCTCTTGGCATCAAAGATGGCGTGAAAAAGCTTACAAAGTTTATTTTTGATGCTTTCGACACAAACTGGGGAGACATCCTTAAATCTGGTCTGAATTTCCTTAAACAGCTTGGTTCCAACTTAGGTATCGGCTCTGGCGGCGGCTCTTCTGGTAGCACATCAGGTGGAAGCTCTGGCTCTAGTGGAGGCTCTGGCGCAAACTGGTTGGGCGCGTTGTTCAATGGTGGCATGGCCGTTGTCAAAGCTCTTAGCGGAGATTGGATTGGCGCAATTCTTAACGCTCTCGGCGCGGTTGGAAACGTCATAAAACCTTCTCCGGGCGGTGGGAGTTCCGGCGGAACTTCTACCGGTGACTCTAGTTCTACCGGTGGCTTTTTTGGCACTATTATTGACACCGGGAAGAAAGTGCTTGGCGATATTGGCAATTGGATTGGCGGCGCCGTAGGAAATGTTGTTGATTTTTTCAAGAACATCTTCGGCTTTGCAAGCGGCGGTTTCCCTGACGCCGGGCAGTTGTTCATCGCCCGAGAAGCCGGTGCTGAAATGGTCGGCTCTCTGGGTGGTCACACAGCAGTTGCCAACAATGACCAAATCGTTGAGGGCATCCGCGAAGGTGTTGAAGCTGCAATGGAGCGCCAGAACCAGCTTCTGCGCCGACAGAACGAGCTGTTGCAGGCTCTGCTTGAGAAGGAAGGGAGCGCAGAGGTCAACGTGTCCAGCTTCTATCAGGCGGTGAACAGAACCAATCAGCGCAACGGCAAAACAATTATCCCGGTAGGCACTTAAAGGAGGGGCATTTATGGAACTTGACCAGTACAATCCGATTCGGAGCGTGGATGGGCAGTATCTTAAATGCCCCTCTTCTTATCAGTGGCGGTTACAGGACATTTCGGCATCCGATGCCGGACGCACAGAAGATAACAAGATGGACAAGAAGCGTCTTGGACAGTGCGTCAAGCTGGAACTGGAATGGAAGTACACCACGATAAAAGAAGCCGCTGCTATCCTGAAAGCGTTCAACCCGGAATACATCAACGTTACCTATCTTGACGCAATGGCTGGCGATTGGAAAACCAGCGAGTTTTACGTTGGAGACCGCACTGTACCGATGTACAATTCGCGTATGAACCGCTGGGAAGGGATATCCTTTAACATCATCGAAAGGGCTGCACACTGATGGTCAATGTATCGCAAGATATTATAAAATCCTTCAACGAGGGCAATCAACAGACTGCTCTTATTGAGGTTACCGCTGGCAGCAAGACGTTCATCATCACAGATGCAGATATCATTCAGGGCGGTTTGAAGATTGACCGGTACTGCGTGACCAACAGCAAAATCGAGGTCGGCTCTGCGGTCGCGTCTGAACTATCCTTGAAGCTGCGGAACTACGATGGCAAGTTCAACGATGTTTCCTTTGAGGGTGCTGTACTGAACGTCAAAATCGGCATCAAGCTTGCCAGTGTCCTTGATGGCGCAACGCTTGGCAAGGGCGTTCTTGGGCGTATGATTCTTGGCTCTGCATCCTCCGATCAAGACGTTGCATACGTTCCCTGCGGTCTGTTCATCGTGGACACACCACCCCGAAAGCTGAGCACAATAAGCATCTCCGCACTGGACTACATGGTCTTGTTCGACCGTGAAGTGAACGCTTCCGCGCTCTCCTTTCCTATCCACGTTGATGCACTTATCCAGAAAATCTGCTCCATCTGCAACGTCACGCTTGCAACGGACGTTTCGGTGCTTCCAAACCACTATTTCAGCATCGGTGGTTTGCCTGATACGAACCAGACCTTGACCTACCGTCAGCTTTTGCAGTGGTGTGCGCAGCTTACCGGCACTTGCGCATTCATGGATGGCAGCGGACGGCTTGTGCTGAAATGGTACGAGCAGACCGGCGTGACCATCACCGCAAGTGAGCGCTATTCCAGTGATATGCTGGAGAACGATATTACCATTACCGGCTTTACCTGTGACGATGGCAAGGGCAACACCTACCTGTCCGGCACGGCAGATTATACGCTTGACCTAAGTGACTGCGGTTTCCTGACCAACGCCTACGAGGGCGTTTTGAAGGAGTTGCAAGCTGCACGCGGCGGGTTTGCATACCGCCCATACAGCGCTACTATCAAGTCTGCACCGTATTTGTTTCCACTGGACATGATACGCTACAAGGACAAAGACGGCGTTATGCACGATACCATTGTCACCAACGTCACGCTTGCTTTGAACTGCAACACGGCAATTTCCGGTGCGGGCGAGACTGTCACAAGCTCTTCTTATGCGCAATCCACAAGCGGTGTCACAAGCCAACAGGCAGCAACTGACAGGGCAAACCTTGAAAAAATAAACCAGAACGCCACGCAGACGAACCAGAACAAGAACGACTTGACGCAGTTCAAGACGCAATATTCTTCTGATTTTGAAAAGACGCAAGCTGCCATCGAATTCCGCGTCACAAAGGAAACGTACCAGACTGGTATGGATGGCGTTTCTACGCGCATCGGTGCGGCGGAAACAAAGATTTCTCAGAACGCTGATGCTATTACTCTTCGTGCAACAAAAGAAGAGCTTGCGACCGCGAAGTCTGATGCAATTGACAGCGCTGCTGCGGATGCCACAAGCAAGGCAAACACAGCCGAAAGCAATGCAAAGTCTTACGCGGACGCGCAACTGAAAGTTACCAACGAAAAGATTGAAACAAAGGTTTCCAAGGGCGATATCGCTTCTACGATAAACCAGACCGCACAGTCTGTGCAAATCGAAGCGTCTAAAATCAACCTGAAAGGCGCGGTAACGACTGAGGATATATCTGCCGAGGGTCTGAACGCAAAGGTCATTCAAGCCGGGACGATTACGGCAAAGGAAATCAAAGCGGATACTATCACAGCAGGAAATATCGCTTCTGGTCAGATTATTCGAAAACTTTGGCAGAACGCAAGCGCTGGAACTGAAAGCTACAACGGCGTTCCGCTTCAGTTTCAGATGAGCACGTTCCCGGCGCAAACGATAGACTTGGAGTTTTCGGACTTGTCTCAGATTCAAATCATTTTCAAAGGTAACAGATTCCAAAGCGGAAGAGATGACAATAAAAATTGTTTCTCTTTTTCTTCAATTTTAGTTCCGTTGTTTATCGGAAATGATGAATCCGCTTCGAACAGTTCCATCTTCTATACGGCTTCCGTTCCATTACCATCCGCTAGGTACAGACCAAATGAAAATTTTTATGTTCCAAGTTCTTCCAATGTGTTTTCTTTCAGGTCTTTTCAAGTTCAATATGGTAAAAACGCATCAGGCAGTGGTTATCTGAGCATCTACTTTTGGGATGCAGCTGTCCAAGACCAAAGCGGTTATGTATCTTACGGGACAAACTACAACGATTGGTGCATTCCATACAGAATATACGGCATGAAGTGAGGGACTATGTACTACTTAAACTTAGACAAGAAAACAAGCCGAGTCCTTAGCGCTTCGCTTCTCTTTAACGGCGCATCTATGCCGGGAAGTGTGAAGGTTGAAACGTTACCGGACGGCAATTTCTACGATTATCTGTACATCAACGGAGAGTTCGTCTACTCCCCGGTTGAAAAACAAGAAGAGGAGGTAACTTATCAATGAGCTATCAAAAGCAGAACTTTGCAAACGGCGAAGTACTTACCGCTTCGCAGCTGAACCACATTGAAGATGGCATTGCAGAGGTCGAATCTGCTACAAACACGTCCCTTGCGGAAAAAGCCACAAAGGAAGACCTTAAAAACACGATCGACCCCACCCTCTCCGTCGAGGGTAAGGCTGCAGACGCTAAAGTGTCCGGAGACTCGCTGGCGACCAAAGCAGTCATCGACGACACCACAGTCGGCACCGACGCATGGAGCAGCAAGCACATCATTGACACCCTCTGCCCGCCCATCTCTGAGACCGGCAACCCAATGGTGTGCTATCCTGTGGCGGGATATCCGTTGGGATGCAAGGTGAGTTGGGAGCCGACGCAGGAGGGCAGCGGTGACCCAAGTCCGGAGAACATCCGGCCTATCAAGGGGTGGGACAGTGTGAAGGTGGAGCGGTGCGGGGGGAATGTTATTGAGTTTTTAAGAACAAATGATTCCAATGAAATCGTTAAAATAGCAGTAGACGCAGAAAAAAATATTACGATTAACGGAGCATTAACTCGCGGAGCCAATATCATAATTGGAATGTGTCGGCTGCATTGGGTTGCGGGAAAAACCTACACCATGTACGTCAAGAAGGTGGGCGGCAGTGCCTCTCTTGGAAGCGGTGACGACATTACTTTTGCCTATTCGCTGTTCACGCAGGATTATAATCGTTACTTCCGTGGTGATACACGCAGCACAAACCTTAATGCGTATATTGCAAGCGATGCTGCGCTGGCAGAAACCGAGCTTGTTTTTATGCTGCAGTGCTGGCGAGCAAATACAGTATTCAACAACTTCAAATTCCAAATCGAAGTTGTTCCTGGCACCATCCCCCCTACCACCTACGCCCCATACACCGGCCAAACCGCCACCATCACCCTGCCCCGCACCATCTACGGCGGCACGGTGGATGCAGTGACGGGAGAGGGGCAGGATACACGGATAACACTGACGCTGAACGGAACAGAAAACATCACGGAAAAAATACCGAGCCAATATAGCCTAAATTTAAAAGAAAGTAGTCGTTCTGGCATGTGTTCGCATTTTAAGAGCATAAATATCACTGAACTACAAAATAATGTTACCGGGGTATACCTAAATAACACTGCACTGGCTATCTTTAACACGCATTTCTCTAGTCTTGATGAGTTTAAGCGCTATGCAAGGGCGCAGTTTGAAGCCGGAACGCCAATTCAGATTTGCTATACGCGCTTACTCAGTGCTTCAACCCCGACTTTCACCGCAACCGGCGCACAGCCCATACCTGCTCTGAGCGGCGTGAACACCGTTCTGACCGATGCGGACAGCGTGACGGTGACCGGCAGAGCTGACCCCATCAAACGCATCACTGACCTTGAGGATGCAGTAGCGTCCATGGCAACGACTTAAAGGAGGACTGACTATGGCTATCAAAAGCAAATCTCGCCATGACCTGACCCTGCGCTCCATCAAGCGGGAAATTTCCGCTGGCCGCGATGTTGCATACTGGCTGGATAAGGCGTACACCCATCTGGACAGCGGCCTGCTGACCGAGGACGACATTGCAGAGGTGGAGCAGCTGGCGCAGGCGTACTATGACGCGCTGGATGCCGAAGAGGCTGCCAAGAGCCTCACTGAGCCCTGACCGTAAGCCCGGGCAAGAAAGGATGTGACAAAATGGCAATTACTCAGTATAGCCTTGCCAAGGACGGCCGCCGCGTGGCTCCCAGCTTTGCAGTCCGGGAGCTGCGCTGGCAAAAGCGCATCGACTGGGACAAGGTCAAGGCGAGCGGGCTTGTCTCCGGCGTGATGCTCAAGATGGTATCCGCCAACAGGAAGATTTATCTTACCAAAAACCGAAAGGACGTGACCACATGAACCTCCTGACTTTTCTATCCCGCCTCTTTTCCGCCCTTGCCCACGCAAAGGAAGCGGCAGACGTCTCCGGCGCACCGGATGGCGAGTACCGCATTTACAACGACAAGAAAAGCATTTATGACGTGTCCACTGTGGACACCCAGAGCGCCGCTCCCCCCGGCTGGGGCGGGCCGCTGCCTTACCGATACCTCGACGTGAGCCGGTATCAGGGCAAAATCACCCTCGACGGCTGGCGCAAGGTCAAAGCGTCTGGTTACAAGGGCGTCATGCTCAAGACGGTCTCCACCAACCGCAAGCTCAGCAAGCGGGCAGATGGGCTGTATATCGACCCGACCTTTGAAGCGAACTACCGCAACGCCAAAGCAGCGGGGCTGGACGTGGGCGTCTACTACTACACCTACGCCACCAGCGAGACTATGGCAGATGCAGAGCTTGCCCTTGTGCGGCAGGCGGTCTACGGTAAGAAGCTCACCATGCCCGTGTGCGTGGACGTGGAGGAAAACAAGCTCAAACCCATGAGCACCCTGGACCTCACCAACCTCACCGCCTACGCGCTGGAGCAGGTGGAAAAGATGGGCTTTTATGCCCAGCTGTACACCTACACGGGTTACAGCTATGAGTTGGACATGCAGCGCTTGGCAGGCCGCTGGGACGTCTGGCTGGCCGACTACACGGGCAAGACGCCCAAAGTGGATTACATCTACCACGCCCACCAGCACACCAGCAAGGGCTCTGTGCCGGGCATTACGGGAAATGTAGACCTCAACGCCACCACCCGCAACTACCCGAAAATCATCCGCAAGAAGGGTCTGACCCGTCTTCGGGAGGACGCATGAGCGAATCAATCATCGTGGCGATCATCACCGGCGGTCTGAGCCTGATCGGCGTGATCGTCTCTAACAACTGCACTTCACAGAGCATGGACGCCAAGCTGGACAAGCATCAGGCGGTGACCGACACAAAGCTGGAAGAGCTGACCCGCGAAGTCCGGGAGCACAACAACTTTGCCAAGCGCGTACCGGTGCTGGAAGAGCAGATCAAGGTGGCAAACCACCGCATCGAAGATCTCGAAAAAGAGAGAGGAGAGTAACACATGGAAACCATCCTTAATACCATTCTTACCCCGCTGCCCTCGTGGCTGGCGCTGGTGCTCATCGTTGTGGGCGCTGTGTCGCTTGCGCTGGGGCTTATCCGTCTGGGCTACGGCGCAGCGGTCAAGACGCTGGTGCTTGACCTCATCGACCAAGCAGAGCGTGAGATTCAGGGCACCAAGCGCGGCGCAGAGCGCAAGGCGTGGTGCGTCAAGATGCTGCGCCACTATCTGGACAACAGCAAGTGGGGCAGGCTGGTCTCGTGGGCAATTACGGAAGAGACTATGAGCAAGGTGATTCAGTTTTTCTTTGACCGCGCACGAGCGGCACTGCAAAAGCAGTAAGGAGGAGCAAGATGTATTATCTCAAAAACACAGAAATGGACGAACCTCGCTCCATCTATAAAACCAAAGGCATGGGGCGCTTTTATCGCGGTACTTTTACCGGGCTTGATGGAAAGTATCAGGGCATGAAGGTATATACCTGCAAGTCTCTCAGGTACATCAAGAGTTTGCGTGAGCGTGTGCACGAATACTGCGAAGAATGGTTTGACGTGTACGATGAAAACGGCAAGGTTGAAATCTAAACCGTAGAAAGGACTATACTATGGAAAGCGCTACATGGAGCGATTTTGTTAAGACCAACAAAATCGGGGTGTTAAGGCTCAAATTTGATAAAAAATTGCAAATTTGCGGTCTTAATATGGCAAAATGCGTATCTAAGCGCAACGCCGGACAGCTGCCGCAGCCTTTTTGGCTCGGCGCTGCTTATGGCGGCGGCTCGTGTAGTGCTGCCCGCTGCGCTGCAAGGGCTTGACAGACAGAGGATGATTGCCGCCATCAAAAACGCACCGCTTGGGAGGGTAGACCGTAAGATAGCCTTACTGCGGTACGTTGAGCGGCTCCCGCTGCCGGACATTGCAGCACAGACACATTACAGCCGGACGGCGGTAGGCTACCGGCTGAAAGGCATTGAAAAAATGCTGGATGTGTGATATACTATTTGTACCGTCCGAAGTAGAGTACACACACTTCGGAGAAATGTGTACAGAGAGCCAGCGGAAGAACGTTTACCCGCTGGCTTTTCTTTTTGCACGAATTGTGGTATAATATTTATAGACAATTCGCATAATGAATTGCTGGTGTGGTCTAGCCTAAAGATTTCTGTCAGCACAAGCGCACAGCTTACGAAATTTAGTCTCCCGCCCGCCTACTCGCAGTACGTACCATGCGGGAGACGCCTTTAGACTTGAAAGGCTACGGCCTTTGTAGAGAGCGGCATTGCCTGTAGGCGGTTCCGCTCTTGATTTTAGACTTTGCTGTTTTGGCAGCAAAAACCCCCGGTGTTCCGTTTGGAGCATCGGGGGTTTTTTTATGCAAGCGCTTCCCTGATTGTCTTGCAGTGGAGAGAAGCGCGATTGAAGAAGGTTCTTGCTTCTTCAATCGTAACAAAGCGGACGGTGGCTTCTGCGCCAAGCTCTCCCTTTTCCTGCAGGGTGACGGAGTATACTCTGCCTTCGGGGTAGTCGATGTTGACCAGCGGCTTCCCGTCTGCCATCAGCGGAGACGGTATGGAGGTAAGCTGTCCACTTAGCGTGGTTAGAAACTCGTCATAGTGGCTTACCCCATCTTCCGTGATGAGGTAGGGCTTTTTAATTTTGTTATTCATAATTCAGTTCTCCTTTCAAATATATATAGCCCACGGATTTCATCCGGTTAAGGGCATTCCATTATTTACCCCTGCAACTCTTCTGCTGATACGTTGCAGGCCGCAGCAATTTTCTTGAGCGTGGTCATCCGGGTAGGCTTTCCGGCTTCTGCGTGTTGGATTGTCGCAGTGGACAGCCCGGTCTTTTCCGACAGCGCCCGAATAGTTAGCCCTGCGCTTTCCCGCGCGGCTTTAATTTTGCCCACGTCCACGCCGAGTGTCTTATAATCGGGTGACATATACCCGATTTGGAACACGCCCTGCTGCTGCATCGACAATGCCTTGAGCGCAAAGCTGTTGTCAACATCCTCGATGTCAACATCCTTCAGGACGTAAGCGCAGGCGTTGTCGAGTTCCGGGGTCATCTTGTGAAGCTTGTGCGCCAGCGTAATTTTCATCATAACGCCACGCACGGGAAATCTTGTAGCATTGCCAAGATCTGCCTGATTCACATGGTTGGAACACGCATCATCGAGCAGGTGGTACAACTTTCCAAGATTCTGGATGGTCTTGTTGTCCATGGTGCTTCCTCCTTGTGTACGCCCGTATAGCCAGATAGCGCAGCTTGATAGTTGATTTATTTGCGGAGATCGCGGCCGCTCATATAGAAGCCTTCATACTGGCAGGGCTTGTTGATGATGATGCCGCACACGCCGGTGTCCTCGGCATCAGTGTACCACATGGGCACGGACATAATGCCTTGATTCATGCGCTTGTAGCATTTGAGCAGCATCTTCAGGCGGTTGTGATCTTTGTCCTGTCTTGCGCAGAAGATCTCGTTGATGGGATACTTGTAATCATCGTATACGTTCATTTTCATGCCCTCCAAGTTTTTTTGTGTGCTCCTCTTTACACCCTTATTATATCATAAAACTACCACAAGTGATACAGGCAAAGTCAACAGACTTTGCCTTATTTTTTTGTTCATTTTGTATCAGTTGTATCAGTTTATATTTGTCCTTCGTTTGACGTTCGTTGTCTTTCGCTTTTTGCCGATGCGGTACACTGGGAGCACAAGGAGGGATGCTTTATGAGCTATTATCCGACACCCGGAGCGCCCTACGTTCCGCAGCAGCCTGTCAATCCTTACGGCGGTATGGGCACGGTAGGGCTTGCCACTTCCCTGCCGAACACGCAGATGCAGCAGGCGCAGCCGCAGCGTCCGCAGCCGATGAATGGGCAACAGCCTGTTCAGCAGTCGGTACAGGACGGTGGTTGGCTGCTTGGCAGACCTGTTTCCAGCAGGGAGGAATTTTTGGCAATACCGTCCGACCTATACGGCAGACCGACCTACTGCCCCGACCTGCGCAGCGGTGTGATCTACTGTAAGCGGCTGAACCCGGACACCTGCGAATCCTATGTGCAGGAGTTTTACAGCCCGGAAGCGTGGCGGCAGATACAGGCGCAACAGGCACAGCAGACCGTTGCACCGACGCAGCAGTATGTGCCTATTGAGGAGTATAACACCCTCGTCCACAGACTGGACGAACTGGAAAAGTGGCAAAAGAGCTTTTCTAAGCCCGCTGCCACAGCGAAGAAAGGAGAATAACAATGTCCTCTCCGTTTGATGTGATTACGCACAGTCCCATCATGCAGCTTGCGAACCTTGCTCGTGCCGGGCAGAACCCTATGGGGCTTATCCAGCAGTTGAGCGGGCAGAATGCCCCTATCATGCAGGGCTTGAACCTGATTCAGGGCAAGAACGAATCGCAACTCCGAACGATGGCGCAGAACCTCGCCAAAGAGCGTGGCATTGACCTGAACCAACTGGCAAGCGTTCTGAATTTGACGCTTCCGAAGTGAGGAGACTTTGCAATGGACAATTTTGAAAACAGCCATCCAGAAAAAGATTTTGACTTCAACAATCTGTATGGGAACGACAAAATATGGGTTCCTTTAATGCTCGGATTGATTTTTGGTGCTGTCAGCAAAACGTGGGACGACCCGAAAGATAAAAAAGACAATCCTCCAAGCTAACTAAATAATTCCCCAATAAGCATCCCTCTAAGCGAAACGCTTCTCAGTCTTGCGGACTTGATAAAAACCGCTTTTATCTGGCTTCGCCCATCGCACACGGCGGTGGGATAGCATAACGCAAAACTGAAAGGAGTTTTGTTATGGACGATTTTGCAACTGGCTATCTGGCTGGGCAGGACGGCGGTAATAACAACGGCGGATTCTTCGGCAACGAAGGGCTGTGGGCGGTTATCATCCTCGCCATCATTTTCGGCTGGGGCACAAACGGCTACGGTCGGAACGGTGGTGACAACGGCATGAACAGCTACATTCCTTATCTGGTCGGTACTGGCGCAACCGGTCAGGGCGGCGCAGATACTCGCGCGGCTCTGTCTGAGGGCTTCTACCAGCAGGACACCTCTCGTTCTCTGGCTGGCATCCAGAGCGGTATCTGCTCTCTGGGCTATGACCAGCTCGCACAGATGAACACCCTCAACGCTGCCGTTGCGGGCGGCTTTGCTGGTACTAATCAGGCGATCTGTCAGCTCGGCTACCAGAACGCACAGCTCGTGAACGGTCTGGAACGCAGCGTGTCCAACGGCGACAACGCCATCAGCCTTGCTATCATGCAGGAGGGCAACGCACGGCAGGCTGGCCAGACCGCACTTGCCACGCAGCTAGCATCTTGCTGCTGCGAGAACAAGCAGCTCATCGGCGACCTGAAGTACACCATCGCAACGGAAGACTGCGCTACCCGTCAGGCTATCGCAGACAACGCCCGTGCCATCGTGGACAACTGCAACGCCAACTTCCGCAGCATGATGGACTACTTCACGCAGGATAAGATTGCCACTCTGACCGCTGAGAACCAGAGCCTGAAGTTCGCCGCTTCTCAGGATCGTCAGAATGCGCTTCTGACCACCGTGATGTCCCAGCAGACCGATACCATCCTGAACCGGGTCAATCCTCGTCCGATTCCCGCTTATCAGGTGGCAAACCCTAACGTGGGCGTGAACTGCTGCGGCTGCTGCTAACCTACACACTCCCCGATAACACCGGGTGAACCATCGGGGCAGGGGTAAGACACCTCTGCCCCTGATTTTTTAGGAGGAAAACATTATGGCTTGCAAAACAAGCTGCAAACTCTGCCCGCACTTGGTCATCAGTCAGGCGGTTACGTTCGCCAACGACACACTGACCATCAACATCCCTGCTGGCGCATACCAGAACGGAGAGAAGTATTGCATCGTGGTTGCCCAGAGCTTGCCGGACACGACCACCATCAACGCCCCTGTGGTCATTACCATAGGTGCGGGCACGACCGCATACCCTCTGACCGACTGCAGCTGCGCTCAGGCGACCGCTGAGAGCATCCACACCCGCACCCGCTACGCTACCCGTGTGTCAACGTCTGCAACCGGCACCGGCACGTTTAAGTATCTTGGCTGCTTCTGCCGTTCCCACGCCGGTGCGCCTGCGTCCATTTCCTGAGGAGGTATAGATTATGGGCAAGACTAATTTTCGCCGCATGATGATGCTCCGCGACCACGACAAAGACCGTGAGCCGGAACGTGACCGCCTTGAGGAAGAGCGTGACCGCAGGGAGCGTGAGATGGAACGCCGTCTGCGTAAACTGGAAGGCGGCAACGACCGCTATCCCTACTATCCGCAGGAGGAGAACCGCTACATCGACCCCTACCCTGCCCCCCGCTATCCTGACGTAGAGTATGGACGCAGGATGCCGCAAATTGGCTTCTCACAGAACGGTGACTGGGACAAGCGATCTGGGCAGTATGAGCGTGGCGGTGCAGACAGCCGCTCGATCAGGATGCCCCGTCCTCACCTCACCCACGATGAGGCAGAGGAATGGTGCGACAACATGGTGAACGCTGACGGCACAAAAGGCTGTCACTGGACGCTGGAACAGACGCAGGACGTTGCCAAGCAACGCAACATCAACTGTGACCCGAACGATTTCTGGGCAGTCATGAACATGATGTACTCGGATTATTGTCAGGTCGCAAAACGTCAGTCCGTAGACACTCCGGGCTTCTACGCTGACATGGCAAAGGCGTTCCTTGAGGACGCGGACGCCGCAGATGGCAAGGCATATCTCTACTGGGATTGCATTGCTGATAAGTAAAACACAAGGGGTGTAACAAATCGTTACACCCCCTCTTTTTTATTTGTCTGGTGATTCCGGCAAGTACATCCAATGTGTCACTTCAAGATTGCTACACCAATCTGTTTTCCAAATTGGCTTTCCACCATCTTCTGGATACCAGTAGCACTGTGCAATATCTGTTCCTGTCAACGGAGACGCAACAAGAACGGGATTGCTTTGAAGCTCTCCGTTCACATCTACCATTTCTGGATAATGGTCATTTACATCAATCCATTCTTTGATCCAAAGCCACTTTTCTTTGAAATACTGAATGTCTTTCTTGTACTGCTCTTCGTCTGTATCACCGCTTCTATACCAATCACAGCTATGCAAAACGCAAAGCAAGTCGTACAGAAGCATACTCAAATCCTTATCGCCAAGCGGATTTTCTTTTCGTGCGATAATCGAAAGTTCTTTTACTCGTTCATCTGCAAGGTCGTAATCTGGATAGCAATGCTCATAAATAGCATTCGCAAGGCTGTCATTCTGATAATCCCAATGTCCACCACTCATTTTAGTCTCCTTTCTTTTGATTGTAACTTCAATATTTTACGGGCGGTTCAGGTAACGGCATCCAGTATGTGACGTTGTGTGGTTTTCCGTTTTTATCCCTCCACTCGCCAAAATCCTGTTCGTATCCAACAATCTCAACGTCAAACTCGTCTTGGCTAAATCCGATAACATACGGGTTATATTCGTCTGGCATCTCGTTTTTTACGTTTATCCATTGTCCAATTTTAGGAGCGTTTGAAATATCGTACGAACAATATCCAATACACTGAACCGCTCCTAACTCATCCGCAAGATTTCTGTTTCCAAGCTTTGTGATGCAAACATCGTGAACCCTCTGCCACCCACTCTTGTAATCGGAATATTCGTTTTGTGAGATTACGATATTTTCTGGGCTCAATTCTTTTCTTCCGCAGGTTAAGTTCCATTCATTTGCGATTCTCTGTTTCATTTCGTATTCGTTGAGAAACACCCTTGTTTCTTTTAGAGCGTTTTTCAATGAACCACGATGAGGCCTGTAAGCAATCATACGTCAATCCTCCAAGAAATCCTCCAACTCAGTTCTTTTTATCCAATACGAACTTTACAAGTTCTTCAATTTCTTCCAAATTTACCATTATTCCATACCATCCTGCTGAATGCCCTCTATCGTAAGCGTACCCCCAAATTCTCGCCGCTTTCTTTTCTGAAATCCCAAAACCAACTTCTTCTTGAATCACCTTATAAATCTCTGCATAGATTTCATCCCTACGCTTCATTTTCTCTTGATTCAGCCGCTTAACTTCATTGTCGTAATCATCGTTGTTCTTTTGCGCTTGTTCTTTGTTCCACTTTACCGACTTATCTTCATCAAACACAAAATTTGATGGAACTCGCTTGAAACCATAAGGCTTGCGTCCCATATTTTCCATTGCTTCATATTTCTGCCAAATGTCAACCCACACGTCATTCATCTAAGAAATCCTCCAACTCAATCTTCCCGTCTTCCGCCGCAACTGCCAGAACGTACACGAACTGTCCAATTGTCATTCCGTGCCGTCTGGCTTCACGGTTAATGTACTTGCGCTCTTCCTCGCTCATAAGGATGGTAATGCGCTTAGAACGCTTGCCGTCACCGCTTGCAACGCCCTGATGCGATTCCGGCATCGGGATTTTTTTCTTTGTCAAGCCAACTTCAGCCAGTGCGCCGGGTACATTGCCCTGTTCAATCAAACACTGCACTTCTTTTGCCTGTTTCAGCTTCTTCGGCTTACCTTCGCCTAACACGGCATCACTCGGCTGGATTTTGCTGTCTTTGGCTTGCTTCGGCTTAATACTGCTTAATTCAGCCTCACTCGGCTGTGCATGGCTGTCTGTGGCTTCACTAGGCTTAATCGGTACTTGTTCGGCATTATTCGGCTTTGCTTGGCTTACTTCCTCTTCCTTTGGCTCGCTTCGGCTTAATGGCTGTTCCGAAAAAACAGGCTGGAAATCAAACCCGCCCAACAAGCCGGATGTTTTTTTGCTGGACTTTTTCATTTTTTATCCTCCTTTGGCGGCTTAGGCTGTTCCATCCAATGCGTGAGTTCGGCATTCATACTGTTTGAATAGTATCCATTTATGTCAGCATGAAAAACCGTTTTTCGGCTATCACAAAGAACCCATTCATCGTAGGCATCATCATATTTTGCAATAGCATTCTCGGCGACAGTTCCAAACATATTTGAAAGGCTCACGATATAAGTTCCTTTGTGTTGAGGTCGGTTTTCTGGGTCATTGGCATCAATCCACCGTGCCACAGGCCGCAACGTTTCCGGGTCGATGATAGGCGCATTTATAATTTTTTCTTTTACAAGAGCAATTCCATCTCTCCAAGCGCCAGCTTCTTCCTTACTGTAATTCTTGAGTGTATAAAAGTTTTGCTCCAGTACTTTGTCTGCGTCAATCAATCTCATTTTTCTTCCCCCTCCGCAATCATTTTTGCCAGTGCCAAGAAATCCTCTGCGCTGGTGCTCTTTGCCGTATCACCGCTAAACAGGCTGTGCCGCTCTGCCTGAGCCTTACGAACGCCCATAGACGGTCTAATCTTCACGTTCAAAAGCCTTGTTCCCATGCTTTCTGCAATCACAGGGAGCTGCTCTACAACCTCTTTGGACAAGTTCTCACGGCTCTTGTACTGGTTCAGAAGCAGACCTTCAATCTTCAAGGTCGGATTGAAGTATCTGCGAACATCGCAGATGGTCTGCGAAAGCTGGCTTAAACCAGCCACAGCGTAGCGGTCAGGGGTCATTGGAACAATGACGCTATTCGATGCAATCAGTGCGTTTACAAGTGCAAGACCAAGCTGCGGGGGAGTGTCCAGAACGATGTAATCGTACTGTGCAGACACGGATTCCAGTGCTTCACGTAGCCGAAAGTTTTTACCAATGTCCCGGACAAGCTGCTCGTCAATGTCCTTCAATGCATTGTCTGACGGAAGAATGTCACCGGCTTCGCAGTGCTGGATTCCTTCCTCTACCGTACCTTGCCTGGTCATCACATCAAACAAGGTGCATACATCCTCTGTCTGTGCGCCGTAGGTGTCCGTTGCGTTGCACTGGGCATCGCAGTCCACCAGCAAAACCTTCTTGCCGAGTAACTGCAATGCACCAGCCAGACAGGTGCTTGTGGTAGTCTTTCCTGTGCCGCCTTTCTGGTTGGCGACAGCTATGATTTTTGCCATTTTTATTCTCCCCAATCTATAAAGTAACCGTTATAAACAAACTCTTTTGCCGCTTTACCGGCTTCAATCAAAGCTTTTCCGGCTTCAATCGCTTCGTCAGGCGTTAGTTTGCTATAACTTCTCTGCGGCAAAACCCTTACAGAAGCCTGATTTCCATGATGATTGAACCGAAACTGATAATCAAACTTCTTTTCAAGGTCAAGTTCTGCTTTATTCAAAACGGAGTATAAAACCTTTGCCATTTTATCACTCTCTCTTTATTTCATTTTTGCGCCGCAATTTGGACAGTAGTGGTAAAGTTCTGGCGCTGCAGATGCTTGACTAGGAAACTTGCAATTAGAGCATACCCAAAAAGCATCATCTAAGCAAATACTTTCTATCCAATGACCGGCGGGTCGCAAAGAATCTGTATCGTCTTTCAATTCTCTTAATCTTTCAAGTGCATCTTCTAAAGCAATATTATCGCCTTCTTCAAGAAGTCTGTTTCGGTAATATTCCATCAACGGCGCAACGTCTACGATTTTTTTACTCATGCTTTCTCCTTTCTGCATCATCTGCTCAATGTGCTACATCTGACTACTCAAGATAATCGAACCCGAATGTCGCAAACTTGCTTAACTGAGAATCTTTAATAACCGTCCGAAGGTAAGCTTCTGGCACTTCAACATCCGGTTTGCCCTTTACGGCTTGCTCGTATGCGCCCTGCACAATGTTCACAACAGCATCCTTCTTCTTGTCTTTGCGAATATTCGGGTATTCAGATTTTATTCGCCTTGCCACAGACCTTGCAATGCTTGCACACTGCTTTTCGTCAACGCCCGGCATCAGGCTTGCCCAGTCAACATCTTCGTATGCGCCGTTTCTAGGGCTTTTTACAGGCTTTTCGTTGTCAGAGGCGTCTCTTAATGGGGTTGTCTCAATCTCGCTGGATTCGGCATCTATGACCGGCTCAGAGCGTTTTATCTTTACGTCGAAGATGATCGATACTATTCTGTGCCCAACAGTCCGTTTTTTATACGACACAGAAATGTCGGATATTTCATTGATTTCAGCAACGGCAACGTCCAAGACCTTTGCTCTGAAAAATTTGAACTGGTCATAACTGCTTGCTGTCGCACCAAGTTGCTCTTTCAGCTTCTTGATGCTGATTTCATGCCCCTTCGACCCCATGTTCAGCCAGTCCCGAAGAATCGAATAGAGCAAGATACTATACTGAGACTTCATGCTTGCCGTGTATCGCAGACGATACCGAACATACCCTTTTTCTGCAATATCAAAGAACACAGGCTGCAACAAAGGATTACACCTTATTGAAACCATGTATGTAAAGCACTCCGGGTCAAATCGAATCTGCGCCATAGCAAACAGGGTGTACAGAGTGTATTCGTCCTTCCCTTCAAGAGGGACGGCTACTGTGTTCTCAATGAAGTGCCTAAGCTGTTGCTTCAAATCTTTACTGTTCAGACGGATACCCAAAAAGTCACAGTATTCTTTCAGCGTGAACTGAACAGTTGCACTTTCAGGGTCACGAGGGTTGATTCTTGACAGATATACTTCCAGCAGACGAAGTTCTCCAGCGGTATAGTCCCTGAACTTTGCCCACACAAGAGCCTTACTCTTTTCCACGAGATTGTTCATTGACAAGTCTCCCAAGTTCTCACATCCTTCCCACTTGTTGATACCAGTATATCACAGCACGGTTGAATTGTCGATAGCTAATTTCTACCATCATGCAGATTTGGTATACCTGTCCGTGCAGATTTTGTATACCTCTATGCAGTTTTAGTATACCTTCGTGCAGATTTGGTATACCTCCTTACATATATTAAACAAGATACTAAACAAGAGAGATAAATAACATCTACTAAATAGCAAAGAAGCAGACACTTTTCAACACACACTTCTTAAATTTTCAAATCTTGTTGAAAACAACAGCGTCCAAAGCCAATAAATGCAAGCCAGAAGCAAACCGAGAGGCGCACCATCCACGGTTAGGCACATTAAACGAGGACAAAAAGTGGATGGAAAGGTATACAAAAACTGCACAGAGCATTCTTTCAATAGCGATTTTATTGCGCAAAAATACAAATATACGATAATACGTTATTGTTGTGCAATGATGTTTAACTATGCGTACACCATGTATGAACTAAAGGTATACTAAATCTGCATGAAATAGGACAAAATGTGCGCAAAATTAAACGTACTTACGTTGTTGGTGTTTTCTAACGTGTACGAAAAGTGGATGAAAAACTTTTAAGCCGGTGTTATGGGGGACAGATTGACAAGCCGACCAATCACAGACAACAAATTAACGACAGCTCGTTATTTATTCCGCGCAAATGCTGTCGATTTACAGACTATGGGGGACGGAATGACAAGGCGAATTTGCCCGATAGGTGTACAAAAAGTGGATGAACGTGGACAAAATGTTCTTCAAAAACTGCGATAATTCGACAATCAGCGCAAAATGTTTTCTTCGTTGATGGTATAAGAATCGTTTCGCTTCATCGCCGCAGCTTCCCCACAGTCCTGTGCCTGATACAAAATCTGCATATTGGGTTGTGTTCCGTCTGGGTCTGGGTCGGTTTTGGTGGCCTGCGCCATTTCATAATGACCTGTGACGGTGCGGCAGACGGATACACGATCACGCAAAGTCGTATGAAGGTTGGCTACCATTTCGCACAGAACGGCAAGGTAATCTGAGCCGTGATTGCCATAGATCAGATAGCACAGTAGGTTAATTTCTTGCGGATGGGCTTCTTTGATATGCTCTATCAGTGCATCCCTCTTTCTCTCGGTGCTGGCATCGCCAGCCAGACTTTCCAATAATCCGGGATGCAAACAGGTGTCTATGTACGGCTTGGCCGCAACACCGCAGCACACAAACCATTTTATGATAGTAGAAGCATCTGGGGTCATTGTTCCTTGCTCATAACGAAAAATGGATGTGCGGCCTATACCCATTTTGTCCGCAAGCTTCTGTTGGCTAAGCCCAGATTCTGCTCTTGCCATCTCTAACGCTTTTGCCACTCGTATCCTATAATCATCCATAAATACCCCTCTTTCGACAAAATGATACAAAAGCAAAGAAATCCAACTGATATATTGTTCAAAATGTGAAACAATAATTGAAAAAAGTCGCTGTTCCATTGAAACAGCGAGATGTGGTATAACTGTATTGTCAAAAAATTCCAAATAGAAAGGAAACACAAAATGAAAGAAACTGTAATCTGGAACCATGAACGTATGCCGATCATCGATGGAATGCCTGTCAGCGTTCCCGATGGGCAGCCACACACACCTGAACCATGGGAGGAAAGCTAATGAACCGAACCGTAGATGCTCTGATTACTCCATACGCTCGTAGACGGACGCTGGAGCTTGTCCTGAGCCTTTCTGGGTACGAAGCTGATAAAGATGCTTACCTCGAAGCAAAAGGCATCCTGGAACGTGCCGTAGCCGCTTTAGACGATGGACGCGACCCGGCAGATAGCATCGAACGCATTGACGGACAACTTGTGGAACTGTGAAAGGAGAAGAAGATGGACTTTACGAATGGATTCTATAAAGCCGAGAACCCTGTCGTTCTTGAAGAAGTGAAAACTTTCCTCCAATCAATGGAACGGCGTAGGGCAACCGTAAAAGACTTAGACGATGCCATTGTGCAGCTAAACAATGTTTCGCACAGCATCAGCACAAACGCTCTCGTCAAAGCAGATGTGCTGGACGATTTACCGGATAACCCTTTTCGTTCCATGCTCAACGAAATGTTACAGAGCAAAGGGTAACTTAAACTTAATGTGGCTCTTAATCATTGTCATTGCAATTTTTGGCTTCCCCGATGAAAAGTAACGGATGTGAAGAAAACATTCGATTTTTGCGAAGTTGTTCAAATTATATTGACTATACAACTAAAAGATGTATAATCGTATCAAATGAACATTCGTATTTACTGATCGGGAGGATATGCTACAATGAGCGAACAAGAAAGAGCTAAGATTGACAGGTTTATCGCATGGCTGTTGGAACACCCTGATAAGATTCCGGCGGCGGAGCAAGCCTTAGACCTTGAATAACAGAAAACCCCTTGCGCAGAGCTACACCAGCCCGGCACAAGGGATTTTTTTATTACCGGGTCAGAACCATTTCTTTTTTCGGCTTCTACGGTAACGATATTTTCTGCTGTTGCCATACAATGCGCGGTCGTTGCCTTTTAACAAGGCCTGCATGAACCAGAAGCAAAAGGCACAGCCGCATAACAAATAATACACAGGCTCTCCTTACATTGTCTCGATTAGGTTCATCAATGCTTCGCGCTTCTCTGTCGGCATAGATTCAAGTTTTCTTCTAATCCGCTCCACCGCTGCATCGACTTCACTTTGCGATTTCTGGTGCGGGTTTTCTTTTTGCTCGCCAGTGAGTTCTTCAACTGTAACACCCAGTGCGTTGGCTACTGGCAAAAGCATTTCATTCGGAAAATCTCTGTCGGTAGTCAGCATTTGAGATATATAACCTCTGCTTTTCCCAATTTCTCTGCACACAAAGGATATGTTAACACCCTTGTCGGCAGCGATTCTTTTGGCTCGCTCCACATTGCGCATAGAAAAAGACCTCTCTTTTTGTGCAAATAGCCAAATGTTCACAAAATTGAAGATTGACTATTGAAAAATAGCCACTTGGCTAGTATAATATGAAGCACAGGGCAAACAAAAACCAAGACCCTCGACAAATCTATCGGGATGTCGCTGGAAAATGTTCACTTTGTACCTCGCAACTACATAGTAGCATATTTTCTAGTAAAATGCAAGCCCAGAAAGGAGAATGGCTAGTGAATCTTTCTAAAATCGACGAGTTTCGCAAGTTACATGGTCTGTCTCGTACAGACTTGGAAGTAGCTGCCGGTTTGAGCAACGGCGCACTGGGAAAGTGGGAACGCTCCGCAAATGGGCCGAGCATCAAGCAGTTGGTGAAAGTTGCTGATTACTTCCGCGTGTCGGTGGACGCATTGCTTGTAAGGGATAAGCAATAAATCTTAAGAAAGGGTTAAAAATGAACGACATTATCTTATCTATGCAGAATGGCGAGCCTGTGGTTTCCAGCCGCCAGATTGCAGATAGCTTTGAAAAACGTCACGACCATGTTATGCGTGACATTGATGCAATCAAAAAAGATGTCCCCAATTTTGGGGAGATGTTCTTCGAAACCACAGCGCCGGACAGCTACGGCAGGGAACAGAGGGCTTACCTGATGAACCGTGACGGTTTCACCCTTCTGGCTATGGGATTCACCGGCAAGGCCGCTCTTGAGTGGAAGCTGAAGTACATTGCAGCGTTCAACGAGATGGAGAAGAAGCTGGCTGAACAACCGCAGCTTACCCGCTCACAGCTTCTTGCAACCGCTCTGATCGCGGCGCATGAGGAACTGGAAGAGAAGGACAAGCAGATTGAGACCATGAAGCCGAAAGCGCTTTTCGCTGACGCAGTTTCGGCAAGCAAAAAATCAATTCTTGTTGGCGAGATGGCGAAGCTGCTGTCTCAGAACGGCATTAACATCGGTCAGAACCGCTTGTTTGATTGGCTGCGCCGGAACGGCTACCTCATCAAAGACCCGAAACGTAGCGATTACAACTTGCCAACGCAGCGCAGTATGGAGATGGGGCTGTTTGAAATCAAAGAGACCACGATTCAACACAGCGACCATATTTCCATTAACCGCACTCCGAAGATTTCAGGTCGCGGACAAGTCTACTTCGTAAACCTCTTCTTGAAAGCAGAAAAGAACCAGAAAGCGGAGGATTGAGCATGGAACAGATTATTACCTTAAAGGTAGACCTTGAGCACCCGGATGAAGCAAAGTTTGCCATTGACGCGGCGGCCGAGGCCTACGAGGAAAGCAAAAAGCGCTGGGATGCCTTTGAAATCAACGAAGCCAAAAGCAGAGCACGAGACATTTTGTACAACCTGTGCAATGAAGGTTACAGCATGATTTGGACGGTCACGGATGGCGCTGTCGGCCTGACGATTTGGACAAATTTCAAGGAGCCTTGTGTTGGCCAGTGCTATATGCCCAAAGAAAGCCTGTACGACATCTGGGTCGAAAAGCTGGTTGCGCTGTGCATTGCCACAGGTCAGAAAGTTCCAAAGTTCATCACAGATAAGGCTGGTGAGTGTTGGTGAAACGCTTTTACAAAGCACAAAACCGCAAGCGCAGGCTAAAGCTTGCAATGGCAGCTGGCGTATCCCGAAATGATGCCAACAAGGTACTTTGGATGGAGAAATCCATCAACCAGTGCTTTGAACGCCACAATCGGGAAGCCAGACTAAAAGAGGAGACGCAGCATGGAAGAAAAGTACTGTGAGCGCTGCGGCTTGTATCTTGGCATAGTTAGACCGACAAAACGGTATTGCAAAGAATGTGCGATATTGGTTCAAAAAGAAAACCAAACCGAACGCCGCGCTCCGTATGGCGTTGTTCCGTGCGAATGGTGCAAAAGGCCGATGCGCAAATTATACAAGTATCAAAAATACCATAAGAAATGCGCAAACGCCGTAAAGCGAAAAAAGACCGCAAACTGGTGGAAGAAACATCCAGACTACATCAGAGCTTCTTCCGATGAATCTAGACAGGAAGGAAATACAACGAAAGAAAAGCCAAAGTACAGCCTTAAACAGGTAAATGACAAGGCGAAAGAACTTGGAATGAGTTATGGGCATTACAGCGACTTGCTTTTACAAGGAAAGGTAGACCCTCCCGATGAATGGTAAGTACTACGGCAAGCGAGAAATCCGCTGGCACAGCCGGGAAAAAGAACGGCTAGAACACATACACAATAGAAAGGGCAAAGATGAAAGCACTGGTAGAAATCGTCCTGATCTGGGGCGTTGTCTTAGCGATGGTTCTCGCAGCGTTCCTGCTGAACTTCTGGCTGATTCACCGGATTGACCTTTTGGTTGGCGTAGATGCAACGCGGGCAATCATTGCGGTTGGCGTTCTGATGGCAACCATCTGGATTTTCGGGCATAATGTCACAAAATCATGACACTGGCAGAAGCAATGCAAGCTAGGAACATCCGGCTTTGTGACCTAAGCAGACAAAGCGGTGTTTCAAGACCAACACTGGATGGCATTTTAGGCAAAAAGAAAGTATTTAACCAGACCGGTGTGCGAACAGAAACGCTTTTAAGGCTTGCAAAAGTGCTAGACGCTGACATAGCCATTGACGGCACGAAACCATATTACTTTGAACTTACATTAAGGGGATGAAAAAATGAAAACTTTGAAAGGAATGGCGCTGTCCATGCTTGGTCTGGTCGCGGCAATCGCAGCAGTCGGATGCGGCGATGCGATTCAAGGATGCCAGACCACAGCGCAGATGCTTGGTTGGGTGATCGTGTCGTGCGGATTTCTTGCAACAGCTATCGTTCTGTGTGCACTGGCAGTAAGTGCCGAAGAAGAGCGAAGCGAACAAGAGCGCCGCAAAATCAAACGTGTTGCCCACCACACGAACGAGTGGAGGGATGCCCAGTGAAATGTCCATTATGTGGCAGCGAGAACATTACAACGGTGGACAGCCGGTCAGACCATGACAGCATTGTTCGCCGCAAGAAGTGTCTTGCCTGCAATCACCGGTGGTCTACCATCGAAATCGACAAAGACCAGTGGTACAGTGCACTGCAAATTAAAGAGGAACGTAAGAGAGGGAGACCAAAAGATGATTAACCTTGACAGATTTGGAGGAATAAACGAGCCGGAGGACGGCGTGTACTTCCTGACCCGCGAGCAGGAAGCAGAAGCCAGAGAAGCAGACCGTCAGGCAGAGATTGAGGACTTGCGGTCTGAAATCGAGAACAGGGAAGCGGAACTGAAAGAAATGCACGCACGGCTGGAAGAACTGATGGCTGGCTGATTTTTGTACAGCCAAGTTAAGCCAAAGTAAGAACAATGAAGCCTAATGAAGCCAAGAAAGGAAAGAAAATGAGCAAATACAAGAAAGAAATCAAGCACTGCGAAAAGTGCAACAAGCCGTTTTCTGTGTTTCCGAACAGCACCGAAACTATTTGCGCGAAATGCAAGGAAACAATGCTGGAAGATACGTTGCGCAAGAACGGTTATGCGACGAAGCATAGATTCGTAAGAAGCGTCGTGGATTCTGTTTTGGAACAGAAAGCTATTGCAAAAACCAAATTTAGGGCATCGTACGATTCTAACACAAGCGTTCAGAAAACCTGCCGTGACTGCGGCAAGATTTTTGAAATCACCCGCGCAGAGCGCATTTTCTTTGAATCGCGCGGTCTGGCACTGCCGAAGCGTTACCCGGCTTGCCGTAAAGCGAGAAAAGAAGCGAGGAAGGAAAACAACTGATGGCAGTATTAGTAATGGTCTACGGTCATTCCGGCAGCGGCAAGTCCGCTTCGCTTCGGAACTTTGACTCGGAACAGGTGGCAATCATTAACGTGCTTGGTAAGCCGCTGCCGTTCCGCAGCAACATGAAAACCTATATCACCAACGACTACGGCAAGATTGATGCTGCAATCCACAGCACCAAGCGCAAGTCCATCGTCATTGACGATACAACCTACCTTATGACTGGCGAGTTCATGCGAAACGCAAAGGTCGCTGGGTACCAGAAGTTCACCGACATGGCAGCCAACTTCAACACCTTGCTGATGCGGGCGAAGGAACTGCCGGACGATGTGGTGGTCTACTTCTTTGGGCATAGCGAATGTAGCGAAAACGGTGGAGAAAAATTCAAAACGGTTGGCAGAATGCTGGACGAGAAGGTTTGCGTAGAAGGTTACTTCACTATCGTTCTGAAAACCGTTGTGCAGGATGGGCGATACCTGTTCAGCACCCGCAACGATGGCATAGATACCGTGAAAACACCTATGGGGATGTTCAATGATGCGCTGATCGAGAACGACCTCGCCGCCGTAGACAAGACCATCCGTGAGTATTACAACATCCCGGTTCAGCCGGAGAACAAAGGAGAGTAACAGATGAAGAACATCAACTGGAATGACGTGCAGGAAGCCACCGAGCGCCGTGACCTGCCTGTTGGCGGCTACGTTGCTGGCATCTGCAAGGCGATTGACGAACCCGCAAAGGAGCGTCTGAACATCGAGTGGGAAGTCGCAGAGGGCGAGTTCAAGGGTTACTGGCGTGAGCAGACCGCTTCCCTCATTGAGCGTGGCAAGCTGAATCAGGGCGAATGGGCATGGGGCGGTAAGACCATCAAGAGTTACAAAGAGAAAGCGCTGCCGTTCTTCAAGGGCTTCATCACCGCTGTGGAGCAGTCCAATCCCGGCTACAAGTTCAACAACGATGAAAAGACCCTGCGTGGCAAGCTGGTCGGCGTGGTTCTCCGTGAGGAAGAGTACATGGGCAACGATGGCAACATCAAGACCAAGCTGGTCGTTGACCGCTTTACCAGCGTAGACAAGATTCGTTCCGGCGATTATGAGGTCAGACCGAAGAAAACGCTGGCTGGTGGGTCTGGCTCCGGCTATTCGCAGGGCGGGAACGATGATTTTTCGGCGATTGAGGACAGTTCTGATCTCCCTTTTAACTAACGGTTACGCTACCGGGACAAAAGGCGAGAAAGGAATAGATGGAAGAACTTTGGAAAGACATTCCGGGATATGAAGGGCTTTATCAAGCGTCAAATCTTGGAAGAATCAGAAGCGCACCTGGAAAGACAACATCGTCTGCTAGGTATAAAGTTAGAGTTTGAAAAGTAAGAATCATTCAGCCCAAAAAAGAGAAGAGATGCCGAAATTCAAATGGCTACACTGACGAGAGGGTAGAACTGTGGAAAGATGGAACGCACAGAACAATGCTTGTTTCACGTCTTGTAGCGATGGCTTGGGTTGATGGCTACAAGCCTGAACTGACTGTAAATCATATTGATGGAAACCCATCGAACAACACACCTGAAAATTTGGAGTGGATAACAAGAAGTGAAAACATAAGAAAAGGATTTCAAGAAGGTCTTTACGATAAAGGCAGCAAAGAAGTTGCCCTTATTTCTCCAACTGGGGAAATCCACTATTTTGGAACAAGAAAAGCTGCTTCAAATTTTCTAGGAAAGAATCATGCATATTTGAACAATCGCCAAAAGCGAAATTACAAGACCGGGATTGATTCAAACGGAAACCATTGGCTCATTAGAGACTGACCGCCTACCTTATATAAGAGCTGTGCTATCTGGCTGGACGGGCGTTTGGACAGATGATTACCTGTTGTCACAACTGCACATCACGCCACACAGCCTGTCACGACACTTGCGAGAAGTACAAGACAGAGAAGAAAGACTTTGAGGAACGCAAGGCGTTCGTGTATGAACTGAACCACAGCCAGAGTGTGTACCACCGTGACTACGAGGGCAAACACCGGGAACGTGGCAAGAAGCGGTTTCTCGGAAGTGAATTTAGAGGTGAACGTGGATGAGGCTTGTTGATGTAGAACCGTTCATTAAAGCATGGAAGCAAAGCGGAAACGGCAAAAAAGACGAAGCTAAAGCGCTTATGAACAGCGGAATTTACTCTGAATACGATAAAGGCGTTGTCCTTGACGGCGCTGCTGACCTTGTTTTGGCGCTTGCCGAACAGCTTGAAAACGCCCCATCGACTGCATGGACAAGCGTCAAAGACAAACAACCAGAAGAAGATGGAATTTATCTTGCTGTTTACGATTTTTGGAATTTTGGAAACCTGATTGCAACAAGGGAGTTTGCAAACGGAAAGTGGGTTGACAATGGCAACCCCGTCAAGTTCTGGATGCTTATTCCTGAAATTCCGGGAGACAACGCGTGAACACCGGCAAACAGTTTGAAGCAGACTTCAAAGCATCTGTCCCATCCGATGCGTGGTGCTATCGCCTGAAAGACAGTGCTGCCACCTACTACGGCGGCAACGAGAACCTGTCCTTTTCCATTGACAACATCTGCGACTTCCTTGTGTACCGTCACCCGATGAACCACCTGTTTGAACTGAAAACCATCGAAACGCCCTCTATCCCTCTGGAAAAGGTGTTCGGCAAGTACGACAAGGAAAAGTGCAAGTACCGCAAGGAAAAGCACATCACAGACATGGTGGAAGCAATGGGGTACAGAGGACAGACTGCCCATGTGATAGTCAATTACAGGGCGATCAACCGTACCTTTGCAATCCCTGCCAGCAAGGTTCTGGCGTTCCGTTACAACGAGAGCCGCAAGAGCATCCATTGGCAGTGGGCAGAGCAAGAGGGGATAGAGGTCAAAGCAAAAATGATGCGTGTCCATTGGCGGTATGACGTGGATGCGCTGTTGGAAAGATTGGAGAAAGAGAATGCAACTGTCTGAAAAACAAGAATTGGTAAGGCTTCTGGGGCTGTACCAAAGCGAACTCATTATGGAGAACGAAGAAAACCTTAGAAAGAAAATGAGAAGCAATGAAAGCCCGAAGAAGGTTGTCACAGATTATTCATACGGCGTAAAAGCTCAGTATGAACACGCAAGAATCATCATCAAAAAACTTTCTGTTGAAATCGGAAAAGAACTCAAGGCTAGTTGGGAGTTGTGGTAAAAATGACAATGGTTTGCGATAGGTGCGGTGAAACGTTTCCGCTTTCCAACGATGTGAAATACATGACACCGTTTGATGACGAACTTGACCAATTTGAAAGCAATTCTATTGTAAAGTGCCTTGCTGGAGATGATAAAGGAATTTACTCGATAAGAGATGAAACCGTTGTCCTTTGCCCCTTTTGCATGGCAAAGCTAAACGACTGGCTGAAAGGAGATAAAAAATGAGCGACATACGGTTAGTTAATGTAGTGCCCATCGTCAACGGATGGAACGATGCGGCGAAGAAGAATCCGGATGAGGCCAAAACCTTGATGGCCTCCGGGAACTATCCAGACTACAACGCGGGCGTTGTCAAGGAAGGCGTTGCGAACCTTGTTTCCGGGCTTGCCGATGACCTGATGAAAGCTCCTGCTGTTGACCAGGAAAGCCTGCGGCCTGTGGGATATTGGAAAGTCGGTGGGGTGAATCCTGTCAATGGCGTAGTCGGAAACTGGAAGTGCAGTTTGTGCAACGGAACGTCACTGAAAGATTCTCCATTCTGCCCGAACTGTGGCGCAAAGATGGAGGAATGATTGAAATGAAAAACAAAATAAATCACGGTTTTATCCGATTTACAATCGCAACCGTAGCACTACTGCTCACGCTGCTCTTTACATCCTGCCATCCGACCGCCGCTAAAGCCTCTGCTAAATCGGAAGAAGCTAGCAAACCGTGTTATCACGTCACGGTCTATTCCCCGGAAATTGAAAAAGTAGGCTACGGTAGCGCACGGCATCCAAAGTACACCATTACGGTGGAAAGATTTAACGAGCTGATTCCGATCCCTATTGCAAGAGATTACAAACTACTCCAAATACCTCTGGGAAATGGGCGATTCGAGCTTGTGTCCATTTCAATGGTTGAAATCGAATACTACTAAAAGGAGTAGAGCTATGCAAAAGAAAATTTTAAACATTCTGCCCAAGACCGAAATCTTGGCGCAGTTGGCAGAAGAAGCGTCCGAACTGGCACAGGCTGCATTGAAGCTGCGCAGCCGGGTTCCGTTTACTGCGTGATTAAGCTGATGCAAACCGGTGCGTCAAAGGCAGACATGGAATTTGCCACGCCACAGCAGCTCCCGGACTTCTGCCCCTACTGCGGGAAGCCGCTGCGCATCATCGGAAGCGAGCGATTTTGCAATAACCCGCGCTGCCTAAACCGATACCAGCCGATGGGACGGTGACGGGTACTGGGAGATGGTTGGGCAGTTCAAGAACGAGGGTATGACCACTGACGAGTTTGCTGATTACATCACCGCAAAGTCAGAACAGGTAGAAAAAGAGTTGAGAGAAAGGTGGAACTAACAATGTTTGAATTTGTAACTCGCTGGCTGGTCTGCTTAGTCCTACTGGCGGTAGTGGTTCAGTCCGAACGGACAATCAAGAACATGGCGAACAGCCTGTTTGAAGAGCGGCAGGCAATGCTCGTCTGGCTGTTCATCAACGTGTGTCTGGTCGTTTGTACGGCTGTTGTGATGTGGTGGAAATGATGATTCAGGAAATTAACATGGTAGGGCGTGAAAGACTAGCTTTTCTGTATGGTCTTTATAGCGGCTGTGCAAAATCCGAAACTGAGCTTAACGCCAAAGGCATTTATCAGAAAATTGCTTCCGAGTTAGCTTGGTGTTTGGGACTCAACGATAACGAAAGCAAATGTTATGAAATGAACGGGGAATAACCAATGGATAATGAACTTTACTGCCCGATGAAGATGACCAGCAATCCGCTTGGTCGGTGCATCTGCGAGAAAGAGAAGTGCGCTTGGTGGAACGAACTTGGTAGTTGTTGTTCCGTCTGGTGGATTGCAAGGAATCTGAACAACATCGAAACGAAGATGAAGAGGTGAGAACGTGAACGAATGGATTAGTGTTGAAGATAGACTTCCTGATGTTCCGAAGGATGATTACATGAGCGATTATGTTCTCGCTTACGATAAAAAGGCTGGAATTTGGGTTGCATTTTTTTGTTCTAGCGGCTATTGGTGCGAAGCAAGGGAATGTGTGTCTTTTGAAAATGTCACCCATTGGATGCCGCTTCCAAAGCCACCAAAGGAGGTCTGACACATGGCAACACCCCCGAAGCGTGGTCGTGGCAGACCGCCGCTGACCGAAGCTGAAAAGAAAAAGCGTGAGAAGCGAGCGCAAAAAGCGAAAGAAGAAGCCGCTGCGAAACGTGAAAAAGAGCGTGAGAAGAAGAAGCAACAGATGCTTAACGCGCGGAAATCTATCCGATCACAGGTGAGTAAAAAGGTGAAAGAACAGCAGGAGTTAGCAATCACGAGGTCCAAGATGATGAACACAGGGGATTTGCAGTCAAGAATCGGTGATGAAGAGGACAAGAAGGTTATTGGAATGATTGCAGCCAAGTATTTTGGCGACCTTCCGAGCGTGGACATGAACAACCCCATTGAAGTGCAACAACGCCTTGATTTCTTCTTTGACGCTTGCATCGAAGCCAGAATATCCCCTGTGGTGGAATGGATTGCACTGGTTCTTGGTATCGAATGGGTAAGCCTGAAGCAGATTATGGTGGGCAAGCGCCGTGACGACAGCTTGCAGCAGAAATACATTCTAAAGCTGATTCTGCAAATGCAGTCCATGTGGGCATACAACGGTATGTACGGTCAGGAGAACCCGGCAGAGTGGATTTTCAGAGCCAAGAACTACTTTGGTATGCGTGACAACGTGGAAGTCACAGTTGCGCCGCCTGAGCAGCCGTTGGGCGATGCCCAGAGCGCAGAGCAATTGGCCCAGAAGTACCAGACGGCTTTGCCGAAAGGAATTGACGTGGAGTACAGAGAGGTAACAAACGATGCAAACTGACAGAGGAATCTACCACAAGCGAGTGTGCGACCGCTGCGGAGCAGTTCTGGGCGGCAGGATGATGAACCCTGACGAATACTTCAAGGACTGGGCGTGGCGCAGGGACACAGGCGACCTGTGCCCGGAGTGCTATGCAGAGTATAAGCGAGTGATCGGGAGGTTCAACAGAGGAAAGAGAGGGCAAAGAAAATGAAAAAAGTTTGCGTCTATAAATGCAAGCAATGCGATGCCATCTTGGATTCTGATGGATTTTTAATTTTGCCGGAGAACATTCTCGATGGAGTTTTTGAATCAAAAGAAAAAGGATTTGTCTACAGACCGCCTATCAACGCATATAGAGCAGGGGACATAGTTATTCACAGATGCGACCCTGTAACGATTGGTGTCTGCGAGTTAATTGGTTGGAGGAAAATCGGATGAATTTCTGGTGCACCACCGAACATTGCTCTTGCATGGGCATCAAGCAGTTCTCCGCTGGCAAGGCCATCCGATGCACGGCAGAATCCTGTAAGAACAAATCTGAGCCGTCCTGTGGCTCTTGCAAATGGTACGCAGAGCCGGAGGGCGTGTGCATGAACGACCAGTCAGAACACGTTGCAGACTTTGTGTGGGACGAACGCGGATGCAAGGAATGGGAGAAAAAAGATGAGTTATGATATTTCGCTGTGCGACCCTGTAACGCATGAAACGCTTGAAGTGGATGATACGCACTTTGTTGCTGGAGGTACTCGTTCCATTGGAGGAACAAAGGAACTGTGGCTTAATATCACCTATAATTATGGAAAGCACTTTCGTCGTGATGATGTGTTGGGTAGCGAGGGCATTCGCTCCATCTATGGCAAAACAGGCGCAGAAAGCATCCCGATGCTTGAAAAGGCTATTTCTGCATTAGGTGACGATGTGGACGATAGCGACTACTGGCACGCCACAGAGGGCAACGCCAAACGCACCCTATATGGCTTGCTTACATTCGCAAAAATGCGCCCTGATGGTGTGTGGGAGGTCGATTGAATGGCTAACACCCTTTGGCATCCGGCAAGCGAACCGCCGCGAGAGCGAACGAAACCTTTGTTGCTTGCAACCAAAACAACGTGGCGTGATAAAGATGGAAAAATGTTGCAAGGAATCTCGCCAACAGTGTACTTTCTCGGCTGTTACGCAGATGGTCAGTTCTGGGACGAGATAGGCGAGAGACTTCCGAAAGATGTGACGGTGACGCATTGGATGGCGTTCCCGATGGTATAGGAGAACACTATGAGCGAAAGCAAAGTTGTTTGGCACTCCATTAAAAAAGAAGGACTTCCACCTAGCGATTGCGATGCGGTGCTTATTTCTGTGCAAAATCTTATTGGAGGAAAACCGGAAGTATCTGAGGCGGTTTGGAATGGTCAATGTTGGACTGATGACTACGAAGGCTACTACAATTTTGAGAAAAACGTGTTTTGCGAAAAGTATGCACAAGTAACGCACTGGGCGTATATGCCAGAGCCACCAAAGGAGGATTGAGTATGACGAACAAGAAGTTTGGCATCATCATTATGGACTTGAGCCTTTTCGACTTTGGGCCGAAACCGCCTTGTGGGTACATCAAGGCAAAACATATCCGTCCAGCGTACGGTAAAGGCGAAAAGCCTGTAAAGGAGCATAAGCGAATCACGAGAACGAGAGAGGGATTTAGAAAGTGAAAAAGCTTAAATTTCCTGAGGATTTCTTTGCATACGACAACCCGGACTGCCCCGATAAGGATATTGAAAAAGCCGTAAACAAAATGAAGAACTGGATGAAGGGCGAGACTTACAAGAGCAACCCTTGGTTCTTTACGGCTGCTGGTGGCTATCTTGTAGTCGGTCTGATCGCTGAGGACGGGCAGAAAACAATCTACGTTGCACGGCAGTATTATGAGATAGTCAACATTCCGGGCGAAGGCTGGCTGCGTGAATCTGACGCTGAGTGTCTATTTTGAGGAGGATTAAAGATGGAAGAACTCAAAAGATGTCCGTTCTGCGGGTCTATTCCGACGCTGTATCACGATGGATTGCATCAAGTGGATTCAAAGAGAAGATACCACACAACATGGATGATTATGTGTGAAAAGTGTCATAATGCATCAATGAGCAATAGCGCTTACTATAGCTTTGGTGAAGATGGCGTTTTGTCATCGTATGACGAAAAAGACGGACGACAAGAAATCATCAGCCGGTGGAACAGCCGTTACAGAGAGGATTGAGTATGGAGCAGGAACACAAGCCGAGAACATCAATGATTCTTCTGTTGGAACACGTTCATGCGATGGACGAGCTGACAGACGAGGAATTTGGAGCATTCATCCGCAACTATGCACAATACGTTGAGACCGGGCTTGAACCAGCATACAACAACGACCGCGCTATGCGGATGCTCTGGAAAGTTGTTAAGGCGTTCGATGATATGAATGCACAGAAAAGACAGGAGCGAATCGAGAAAAACAGACGGAGTGCAAATAAGCGTTGGAACGATGAAAAATGCAAGTGCATACAAACGCATACCAATGATGCAAACGCATACACTGGTATGCAAAATATGCAAATGGATGCGAACGATGCCTTATCTGTATCTGATTCTGTATCTGAATCTGATAAAAAAGAAAAATGTGAAAAGAAAAATACCAACGAAGTCAAACGCTTCAAGGCACCAACCATCGAAGAAGCGAAAGCCTATTTTGCTGAAAAGGGATACACGGAGCTGGAAGCAGAGCGGTTTGTTGACCACTTCACGGCAAATGGCTGGAAGGTCGGAAAATCGCCTATGAAAGACTGGAAAGCTGCTGCACGGAACTGGATGCGAAACGTGAAGGACTGGAACGGTGGCTATCAGCAGACGATGGCTGAATTGCCTGACGAGGGAGACTTTCTGCGGTGAATATTGAAAATCAGACCCAATACATCCTGCTGGGGGCAGTCCTCACGTTTTCGGAATACGCCGATGTGCTGCAAGACCTTAAAATCGACTATTTCTGCCCTGAACTGCGTGATACATTCGCTGCCATTCGTGGCTATTGGGAACATAACGACAAGTGGAACCCGGTAGAAGTCATGGGGCGGTACGATAATTGCAAGAAAGCAATGGGCGAATGCCTGGATGCCTTCGGTGCAGAGTTCATCCGCAACGTCACCCATGACATGATGCTTGGATGGGCTGGAATCGTCAAGGAACAGGCAGCATTGTCCAGAGCCAGAGAGATTGCGTTCAAAATCGTTGATGGCTCGACCAGATACGCAGACCTGACAGGTATTTATGAGCAATTAGGAGAGGCTATCAATCTGCACAACGAAAGAAGCGATTTCATCCCGATGTGTGACGGCATAGACAATTACATCCGTAAGCTGGATGATAAGCCGGAGTATATCAGCACAGGGCTTAGAGTTCTGGATAACAACTTGCATCTTGTGCCGGGCAACTTCGTTGTGATCGGCGGCAGACCGTCTGCTGGTAAGACCGCTCTGTCCCTGCAACTTGCCTGTGAAATAGCCAAGAACGGACGCAAGGTGGCGTATTTCAGCCTAGAGACCGACCCGGACACTCTTTATGCTCGTATCATCGCAAACCAGCTAGGCGTACCGCTTCACACGGTCAAAAACAAGACCGTCAGCATTAACGAGCTTGACCGACTGGCAGCTATCAAGAAATATCCGCTGTACGTCCGCTCCGCTGCCGGTAAGGGCGTTGGATGGATTAGAACGCAGTCCATCAGGATGCAAGCAAAAGTGGTGTTCATCGACTATTTGCAGCTTATTCATCAAGCCGGAGCGAAAGACCGATACAGTGCCGTCACAGAAATCAGCATGGCACTGCATGAGTTCGCACAGTCCACAGGAACGCTTGTGGTAGCTCTTGCGCAGCTCAATCGAGAGACAGCAAGAGCGGGCATTCCACCGACTGCCGCAGACCTACGAGAGAGCGGACAGATCGAGCAGGACGCAGATGCAATCATTCTGCTGGCACAGAACGTGACCACAAAAAAGCGACCGGAGCAGCACTATCACTTTGCGCTTGAGAAGAACAAAGAGGGAAACGTGGGTTCACTGGACATCACGTTCCAGATGGAAACGCAGCAGTTCAAAGAATGCGTGTGGATGTAACATCGCTTTTGCGCTCGTGTCGTCACAGTAGAATAGGCAAGAAAAACAGATAACAGGGTCAGGGCGATAAAGTTATCGTCTGAACCCCATAAATATTTTTCACTACACAAAATACAGGAGGAAAACAACTATGGCACTTACCAACATCGAGCGTGAAACTATCATCAGCTTCAACGCAGCGGAGGATACAGCAGAAGTCTACACAGCTGACCCGGTTTACATTCGCAAGCTGGACAAGCTCTGTGAGCAGTTTCCTGATACGTACAAGTTCATGGAGGAACTGTCTGCCAAGCGGTGCAAGGAATCCAAGACCTATTCGATGCCGAAGCGTCTTGTGAAGTTCCGGTCGCCTGTCACTCGTGAGATCAGCGAAGAGCAGCGTGAAGCACTGGCAGAACGTCTGCGTAAGGCAAGAGAAGCCAAGAATATCTAATCTTAGCTCGCGCGGCTACAAAACTACTGTATCAGAAAGCATGGAATGGTGTCGGGTGGTAAAACTACCCTCTGCGACTATTCCGTGCTTTTTCGCCTGTCATTTATCAGGGGAAAACGGCAAGGTTGGATTTTGGACAAGAAACGTCTTGATCAGGTGGTGTTCAAGACGAAATGGCTGCGACTATTGCATACCAAGCGATACGAATCGTACCAGTTGATACGAATGGTATGCGTTGGTATCGTGGTATACCAATCTTCCCCCTTTTCTTCCCCCT
>ERZ1026862.75-NODE-75-length-53960-cov-9.533865_pt1 | contig 53960 bp, 41 predicted proteins | sample MGYA00380161_ERZ1026862 | MGnify/ENA primary metagenome ERZ1026862 (study PRJEB33269, sample SAMEA4719797) | human gut metagenome | biome: human-associated habitat; feature: organic feature; material: feces | place: Cameroon | collected 2013-10 ... | reverse complement strand
AGCCGATTTTAACATTTCGAAACGCCACAAATTTGCAAAAAATTTGGATTTCGCTTTTTCGCGTTGTAACTTTGCACTCGCAAGCTTGCTAATACACGCTCCATTTGGGCAAAAAACGATTCCGAAGGAATTCCGATACCATTCCGAAGGAACACAACCCCATTTTGGAGCCATTCACTAACCTAAAAAAACACTACTATCATGGCAAAAATTACCACAGACGCATTGTTTGAAACGTCTTTACTGCTGTATGTCGATTTTTTTTTGTAAAATTGCACTTTCTAAAAAATCAACTGACAAAAAACGGCGAAACAAATGAGGGAGACACCCTTAAAAGTAAAAATTAAAAGTAAAATAAAAATAGACAAGTGTATATAGGAATTGCAGGAAATATTGGCTGCGGTAAGACTACGCTGACGGAAATGCTTGCAGCGCATTACCAATGGGAACCACGCTATGAGGCGGTAGTGGACAATCCGTATATGGAGGACTACTATAAAGATTTGCAGAGGTGGTCGTTTGCGATGGAAGTGTTTTTTTTGAAGGAACGCTTTAAGGATTTGTTAGAGTTTTCTAAGTCTGAAAATATCATTATTCAAGACCGCACGCTTGACGAAGGTGTGTTTGTGTTCACGGCAAACAACTATGAGCAGGGGTACTTGAGTAGTCGCGACTTTGAGACTTATATGGAACTTTACGAGATTATGGTGGAGAAGGTGAAACAGCCCGAACTGATGATTTATCTTAAGGCTTCGGTGCCGCATCTTGTAGAGAACATCCAAAAGCGCGGACGCGTTTGTGAACAAAAAATACCTATTGAGTATTTGCAAGGGTTGAACGACAGATATGAGGACTTTATTCTGAATAAATATAAAGGAAAAGTGCTCACGATTGATGTGGACAAACTCGATTATAAAACGCGTTCTGAGGACTTTCAATTTATTACAGACAAGATAGACGCTATCTTACCCATTCATCTTACGCATACTAAATAACTGAAACTACAATGCATATAGCTATAGCCGGTAACATTGGCAGTGGCAAGACCACGCTGACAAAAATGTTGGCAAAACGATATAATTGGTCACCCCGTTTTGAACCTGTGGAACATAATCCTTATCTCGACGATTTTTATCACGATATGTCGAGATGGTCGTTTAATTTGCAGATTTACTTTCTGAACAAGCGCTTTAAGGAAGTGGTGGAAATCAGCCAAAGCGACATGGACATTATTCAAGACCGCACCATCTTTGAGGATGCTTGCATCTTTGCTCCTAACTTGCACGGACAGGGGTATATGTCGGATCGCGACTTCAGCAATTACTCTGACTTGTTCGACACGATGATGACGCTTGTTAAATTGCCCGACTTGATGATTTATATTCGCTCGACGGTGCCTAATCTGATTAACCAGATTGGCAAGCGCGGACGTGAATGTGAACAGACAATTCGCATCGATTATCTGAAGGGGTTGAACGACAGATATGAGGAGTGGATTAAGAACTATAAGGGCAACCTGATTATTGTGGATGGCGACACGCAAAAGTTTGAATCGGACACGGAGGCATTCAGAAATATTACGGATAAAATTGATGCCAAGTTGTATGGGTTGTTTAAATAGTGTGTTTTAGAACTTAGCATGGGGGCAAGGAATGTTTGAAATTCGCTAAAAATCATGGTTGGTTTGATGGCGTTGACAACCTACCCTGCCTTTGCTAAATCTGATAAATCGATTAAATTCGGTGAAAGCACGTAGTATTCACAAAAAAATTACTACTTTTGCGGTCAAACAACGAAAATAAGAAAGAAAGCTATGCTTACTATCAAACAAATCACTGACGACAAAGAAGCCGTGATTCGCGGTTTAGAGAAGAAACATTTTAAGGGAGCACGCGAGGCCATTGACCAAGTGCTTGCCTACGACAATAAGCGCAAAGAGGCTCAGGGCGAACTCGATAGCCTCAACGCTCAAGTAAAGGTGCTCTCGAAGAGCATCGGTGGCTTGATGAAAGAAGGCAAAAAAGAAGAGGCTGAAGAGGCTAAAAAACAAGTTGCCGACATCAAGGTGAGAAGCAAAGAACTTGAGGAAATCATGAAGCAGGCGGATGAGGATAAGCGCAACGTGCTTTATACCATCCCTAACGTGCCCTACGACATTGTGCCCGAAGGTACTTGCGCTGAAGACAACTTGGTGGTGAAGACGGGTGGTCACGACACGGTTCTGCCCAAGGATGCACTCCCCCACTGGGAATTGGCTAAGAAATATAACCTCATCGACTTTGACTTAGGTGTGAAGATTTCGGGTGCTGGTTTCCCTGTATACGTGGGTATGGGTGCACGTTTGCAGCGTGCCTTAATCAACTTCTTCCTTGACGAGGCTCGCAAGGCTGGTTACACTGAAATTATGCCTCCTACTGTGGTGAATGCTGCTTCGGGTTTTGGTACGGGTCAGTTGCCCGATAAGGAAGGACAGATGTATCACTGCGAGGTTGACGACCTCTATCTTATCCCCACTGCTGAGGTGCCTGTTACAAACATCTATCGTGACGTGATTTTGAACGAGGATCAACTTCCTATCAAGAATTGTGCTTACACACAATGTTTCCGTCGCGAGGCTGGTAGCTATGGTAAGGATGTGCGTGGTTTGAACCGTTTGCACGAGTTCTCTAAGATTGAGATTGTGCGTATCGACACACCCGAACACTCTGAACAGTCGCACCAAGAGATGTTGGCACACGTGGAAGGCTTGTTGCAAAAGCTTGAATTGCCCTACCGCATTTTGCGTCTTTGCGGTGGCGACATGAGCTTTACTTCTTCTATCTGCTACGACTTTGAGGTTTATAGCGAAGCTCAAAAGCGTTGGTTAGAGGTTAGCTCGGTTTCGAACTTCGACACTTATCAGGCGAATCGTTTGCAATGCCGCTATCGTGGTGCTGATAAGAAGATTCAACTCTGCCACACACTTAATGGTTCGGCACTTGCATTGCCTCGTATTGTGGCTGCATTGCTCGAAGACTTCCAAACTCCTGAGGGTATCCGCATTCCTAAGGCTCTCCAGCCTTACATGGGTTGCGAGATGATTAAGTAAGAAGAAGTTAGAGGAAGCTGAGGTGCCGCCGATAATGCACGCCCTGAAAGGGCAACAGCACATAGCCCAGGGCAAGCGAAGCGACACCCTGGGTCAAAGCACGTTCGTTAGTGACGCCCTGTAAGGGCAGAAGCTTTATATCTCTTTCCAACACTGAATGCTTTTGCCCTTACAGGGCGTCAATACTATGGCAATCCGTAACCCAGGGTGTCGCTTCGCTTGCCCTGGGCTAGGTGCTTTTGGGCTTTCAGCCCGTCTTAACTAAATCCGAAACTTGAGTTAGAAGAAAGTTTGCCGCTACCTTATTTGCAAGGCATTCTTTCTTCTGGCTTCCTCTAACTTTTTAAACTAACTTTTTGCAAATGTCTTTTCACCCATAAAATTTAACTATGCGACTCCTATCCATTGACTACGGGAAAAAAAGGACGGGCATTGCAGTAACCGACCCTGCACAAATTATTGCCAACGGACTGACCACTGTAGACACGCAAGACTTGCTAAAATTCTTGATTGACTATGTGGGACGCGAGCCAGTGGAGAAATTCGTAGTGGGACTGCCCACACAACCTAATGGCGAGCCCAGCGAAAATCAAGCACGTGTGCTGAAATTTGCTGACAAACTTAAAAAGGCTTTGCCTCATATTCCTGTTGAGTTTTATGACGAGCGCTTTACCTCGGTTCTCGCTCATCGCGCCATTATTGATAGTGGCATAAGCAAAAAACGCCGACAGAACGATAAAGGATTGGTGGATGAAATTAGCGCTTGCATCATTCTGCAAAACTACATGGAGGGGCATTCGGCACAAACTGATATGCCCGACTTGCCCCCTATGCCTAATTGGTAACTTCTTGCAGAAAGTTTTTCCCCTCCATTCCCCCCTTAAACCATAATAAAAAGAAATGATTCTCCCCATCTATACTTACGGTATGCCTGTTCTTCGTAAAGAAGCACAAGACATTACCCCTGATTATCCCGAACTGAAGCAACTTATTGCTGATATGTTCGAAACCATGTATCACAGTGATGGCGTAGGTTTGGCTGCTCCACAAATTGGCAAGGATATCCGCGTAGTAGTAATTACGCTCGATCCCCTAAAGGAAGATTATCCTGAATACGCCGACTTTAACAAGGCATATATCAATCCGCACATCTTAGAGTTTGACGACTCTGAAACAAAATCAATGGACGAAGGTTGCTTGAGTTTGCCTGGCATTAACGAGCCCGTACGCCGTCCCACACGCATCCACGTAAAATATATGGACGAGGACTTTAACGAGCACGACGAATGGGTTGAAGGCTTCTTAGCTCGCGTAATGCAACATGAGTTCGACCACTTAGATGGCCACCTCTTTATTGACCGCATCTCACCCCTTCGCAAGCAAATGATTCGCAGCAAACTCAGCCAAATGCTGAAAGGTAAATTCCGCTGCGCTTATAAAGTGAAATGCCCTAAGAAGTAATCTTCTCAGAAGTAATCTTCAAACAATGTCTTTTAAACTCACATCACATATTACGGCACAAAGGTTTTGCCTTAAGTTCAAGGCAAGCCTCTGTGCCGTAGTATGTTTTTTATCCTTGTGCCCCTTGCGTCTGTCGGCACAGATTGATGCCGAAACTGTGACGAATATGGGACGCAATGCTCTAAGCGTTGACGACTATCTTACTGCCATTCACTATTTTAACCAAGCCATCGAGAGTAAACCTTATTTGGCTTCGCCCTATTATTACAGAGCCTACGCGAAATTTACACTCGAAGACTACCGAGGTGCTGAAACTGACTGTAACAAAAGCATTGAGTTGAACCCTTTTATTGCCGAGGTTTATCAGTTGCGCGGACTGTGTCGCATACATACCGAGGATTTTAAGGGGGCTATTGCTGACTATTCGCAAACGCTAAAAGAGAAGCCCGACGACCAGGCTTCGCGCTATAACCGTGCCTTGTGTTATATGCAACTCAAGCAATATGTGGAGGCAAATAATGACTTAGAATTTATTCTGAAAAAATGGCCCAATAACTACCGCACTTATTTAGTAAAGGCGCAAAGTTTGCTTGAACAAAAAGACACACTGAAGGCTATGGAGTGGGTGGACAAGTTGTTGAGCAAAAATCCACGCGAAGGCACTGCTTGGAGCTTTAAAGGACGCTACGAATTAGGCAAGGAGCATTATGCTGTGGCAGACTCCTGCCTTACGCAAGCCATTCTTTACTTACCCAACGACTTTGAACTCTATATTGCCCGTGCACAAGCTCGACATGCTTTGGGAAAATTTGGATTGGCTATCAATGACTACGACCAAACCATTGCCTTGCAACCCAATCATTTTGTGGCACACTATAACCGTGGGTTGCTACGATCGTTTGTGGGCGACTTGAATCGCGCCATCGAGGACTTTGACTTTGTGATTAAAACAGAGCCTAACAACACGTTGGCACTTTATAACCGTGCCCAACTACGGCAACAGGTGGGCAATTATAAAGGGGCTATTGCCGACTACAGCAAACTGATTAAGGCTTACCCCAACTTTATGTATGGTTACTTGCAACGCGCTGAACTACGACGTAAGGTGGGCGACATACGTGGGGCACAAAACGATGAAACGGTAGTGGCACGTCGTAACCTGGATTTAGCCTTTGGTCGTGCACGTCCGTTGCAACGCACCAAGGTGCGACTACGCTCTGACCATGAGTTAGACAAATACCAGCAGTTGGTACAGGAGAATGTGGATACGGCACGCAATGTGTTTGGCAATTTCTATGGCAAGGTGCAAAACGAGAAAGTGGAAGCTGACTTGCTACCTATGTATGCTCCTGCCTTTGCCAATATTCAGTTACACGGATACCGGTCGGCTGGATTTATGGCTGAAATGAATCGCTACAAGCACGTGAATACATCGTATAGAGCCTACGTGCTCACTGCTGACATTGAAACAGGCAGTGCACAAAATGCGGAAAGCGATGCACGACAATATGAGCGCTCGGAGCAACATTGTAGTGCTTTAGAACGATTGCTCATCCAATCGTCTATTGCCTTGGCTAAATACGATTATACTTCGGCACTTAACGAGGCAAATAAGGCGGTTAAAACAGACTCTACGTCGGTTATTGCCCTTATGCAACGCAGCAATGTGTTGATGCGCAAGGCTAATGCCACAAACACGGATGCCACTATGCGCGATGCTTATTTGCAAATGGCGGTGGCAGGACTTAAAACGGCTGAAAAGTTGGCACCGACCAATGCGTATGTGGCTTATAACATGGGGTGTGCCTTGGCAAGCAAACATGCTGTGCAAGCTGCTATCGACGCTTTTACACAAGCCATAAAATTGGACGAACGCTTGCCCGAGGCTTACTATAACCGGGCATTGCTCTACTCCAAACTCGACCAAAAAGACAAGGCTTATGCTGACTTAAGCAGAGCCGGACAATTAGGTCTTTATAAGGCTTACGCATTGATTAAACAAATAAAGCAATAAAAGGCATTTTGAAAATTGCTTCTCTGATTTGATTAGAAAGGCATTTTTGAAAATTGCTTCTCTGATTTGATTAGAAAGGCATTTTGGAAATTGCTTCTCTGATTTGATTAGAAAGGCATTCTCAGAAAACTCAAAAAGACTTTATAAATTAAACCAATACTTATGCGAAAAACAGTGTTACTAACCATGGCAGCCGCTTCAATTATGGCTTGCTATGCACAAAAGAGCCATACACCCTATTGGCTCGACCCTGCAGCCAATCGCATTGGCACTGAAGTTTCACGTTCAGACTTCTTTGCCTATGAAACGACAAACCTTGCTGCAGCAGGCAATAAGCAAACTTCGGCACGATACCTCTCGCTCGAAGGTAAGTGGAAATTCAAGTTTGCTAAAAACCACAACGATGCACCCGCAAAGTTCTATGAAAAGAACTTTGACGACTCTACTTGGGAGGATTTTCCCGTACCTGGACTCTTTGAGTTAAACGGACACGGAGACCCTACCTATAAAAATGTGGGCTATGCTTGGGCTACGCAGTTTGAACCTAATCCTCCCTACGTAGAAGAAAAAAATAACTACACAGGTTCGTACCGTAAAGAAATTGTGATTCCTGAAAATTGGAAGAACGAGAAAATCTACCTTCACGTAGGTTCAGCTACATCAAACCTAAGCGTTTGGGTAAATGGCAAATTCGTGGGATATAGCGAAGACTCTAAGTCGGCTGCTGAATTTGATCTTACCCCCTACCTCACCCCAGGCAAAAAAAATTTGATTGCCATGCAGGTAATGCGTTGGTGCGATGGTTCTTATTTTGAAGACCAAGACTTTTGGCGCCTTACAGGTATCGCACGCGAGGTATATCTTTACGCACGTCCGCAAAGCCACATCTCTGATGTGTTCATTACCCCCGACCTCACCGACAACTATGTGAATGGTGTGCTATCAATAAAGCTTAATAGCATCGCATGTAAGGGTAAAAACGCCGTGCTCACACTGAAAGACAAAGCTGGCAAGGTGGTAAAAACCGAGAACGTGCGTTTGAACAACGAAACCACTGTGAAATGGCACATTGACAATCCACTAAAATGGACTGCCGAAACGCCCAACCTCTATAAATTGAGCATCGACCTCATGGAGGGCTCAAAACTCATTGAGAGCATTGCACAAAATGTAGGTTTCAGAAAAGTTGAAATCAAAGATGCACAACTGCTTGTAAATGGTCAACCCGTTCTTATAAAAGGTGTAAACCGTCACGAAATGGACCCTGATGGCGCATACGTAGTGAGCACCGAACGTATGTTGCAAGACATTCAACTCATGAAACAGCATAACATCAATGCTGTGCGCACTTGCCACTATCCTAACGATCCACGTTGGTACGACCTCTGCGACCAATACGGCATTTACGTAATGGCTGAAGCTAACATTGAGTCGCACGGAATGGGTTACGGCGAGAAGACATTGGCAAAAGTTCCTCGCTACGAACAAACGCACCTTGAACGTAACCGCAACAACACCTACATTCTTAAAAACCACCCTAGCATCATTAGCTGGAGTCTTGGCAACGAAGCAGGCTATGGTGTGAACATGGAAAAGGCATACGACATGGTAAAAGCCTTCGACCCCTCACGCCCCATACACTATGAACGTGCATTGCAAGAACGTGGCACCGACATCTACAGCGAGATGTACTTGCCCTACGATTACTGCGAAAACTATGCCAAGCGCAAAGACATTACACGTCCACTTATTCTCTGTGAATATGCGCATGCCATGGGCAACTCGGAAGGTGCATTCGATGAATATTGGAAATTGGTGCGCAAATATCCACACTTCCAAGGTGGTTTTATTTGGGACTTCGTAGACCAAGGCTTGCGCGGAAAGAATAAACAAGGCAAAGAAATCTACACCTATGGCGGTGACTATGGTCGCTACCCAGCCTCCGACCATAACTTTAACTGCAATGGTCTGTTTAATCCCGACCGTGTAGCTCACCCACACGTCGACGAGGTTGACTACAACTACCAAAACATTTGGACGACACTGACTGATAGCATAAAGGGCGTTGTTGATATTTACAACGAAAACTTCTTTACCTCGCTCGACAATGTGTCGCTCAACTGGACACTGCTTTGCAATGGCGAGCAAGAAGCTGCGGGCACAGTGGCTGACATCAGTGTAAAGCCTCAAGCACACAGCAGTGTAGAGTTAGAGGGCTTCCCCAAATTTAATGCAAAGAGTGGCGAATATGTGTTACAACTCGACTATCGCCTTAAGCAAAACGAACCTTTGGTTGAAGCAGGTCATATTGTGGCTCGCCAAGAGTTTACTTTGAGTAACTACCATTTCCCCACACTCATCGACACGCAGAATGCCACACTTATGAAGCCAGCCGTAATTGGCAAGAAAAAGAAACCTGCATTAGTCGAAAAAGAAGAGCAGTTGGCATGCTTAACCCTCTCGGCAAACAACACCGCAGTGACCATCAATAAGCAAACAGGCTTGATTGACTATTTGGACATTGATGGCAAACCTATGTTCGAAGAAGGCTATTCACTAAAACCCGACTTTTGGCGTGCTCCCACCGACAACGACTATGGTGCTTCTTTACAAAAAGTTTTAGGTGCTTGGCGCGAACCCGAAATGAAGCTTACAAGCCTCACCGACACTGTGCAGGGCATTTGTCGCAGCGTTGTAGCTACTTATAGTATGCCTACAGTTGATGCCACACTTACACTCACCTACACGCTCAATACCACGGGACAACTCATGGTTACGCAGCAACTTAAAGTGAATCCACAGGCTAAGGCAAAACCCGTACTACCCAGATTTGGTATGACATTGGTTATGCCACAAGGTTTCGACCACATTCACTACTACGGACGTGGACCAATCGAGAATTATTGGGATCGTCACACTTCTACCTTCTTGGGCATTTACAACCAAAGTGTAGCAAGTCAATACGCTTCCTATATCCGTCCACAAGAAAGTGGCAACAAAACTGACGTACGTTGGTGGAGCATTTACAATGAATCGAGCGACGAGGGCATTACTTTCACTGCTCCCGAACCTTTAGAAATGGCATCACTAAACTACCTTACCTCTGACCTTGATGGCGGACCTGTTAAGGATGCCAAACAAATGCACTCTGGCGACCTCACACCACGTCCGTTCACGGTGGTACATATTGCACAACGTCAAATGGGTTTAGGTTGTATCGACTCTTGGGGCGCATGGCCACTTGCCAAATATCTCATCCCCTATGCCGACCACAGCTTCTCATTTATTATTACACCGGGCGTAAAATAATAAAAGTATAACGAATAATGGCTAACGCGTAAAAACGTTAGCCATTATTCATTTTATAGAAATAAAAGAAACTGCGATATAAGAATAAAAGAAACAACGAATTTAAATTTATAATGCCTCGCACTTGTTTCACAAAATATCAACCACAAAAAAGCACTTGAAACCTTTGTGTGTATCACACTAAGTTTCAAGTGCTTTTTTGAGCCGAAAGCGGGACTCGAACCCGCGACCTATTCATTACGAATGAATTGCTCTACCAACTGAGCTATTTCGGCTGAGCATTTATTGAATGAGAGCCTCTTGTCGGATTCGAACCAACGACCCCGAGATTACAAATCACGTGCTCTGGCCAACTGAGCTAAAGAGGCGGGGTGGGTAAGCTAACTACATCGCGTCGCTACAACCTGTTACCTTTGCTGCGGTCAAGCCCTGGAGGATTGGCAGGGAGCTGACCGTGCAGCACTTACCCATGTGGGTGCTTTCACAAAGAAAAGACCTTAACAAGAAGACCTCCCTCCGTTTTTGCGTGTGCAAAGATAGTTTTTTATTTTTACCACACCAAACAAATGTTCGATTTTTTTTAAAAATCTACCTTTAAGCCCAACGAAAGAAGTTCGTTAAACTCAAAATTCGACTGATCGTCTTTACGTTTGCGACTATCATCGAAACGCGGATAAAGGAACACACGTGCCGAAAGATAGCGATTGATAGAGAGATTGAAAGTATTTTCCCACTCTACCTGCGTAGAAGTATAGTCTGTAAAATAGTAGATACGACCTACCCACTGCACATTTTTAACGATATTCCAAGTGTAGTTCGCTGTAATATTCGAACCATACTCCCACTTAGCATGCTTACCCTCGTCCAAACCAAAGGCTGTGACAAGTGAAGGACGACCTACATACTTAAGCTTCACCGCTACGGGCGAGAGTGTAGCATTCACGTTAAAGCGGTTGTTCTTAGTGCGATACTGATAGTCCATACCGACAGAGAGCAACGATTCAAAGGGCGACATAAAGTCTGAATACACCCTTTTATCATTCGATTTATACCCCTTATAAAACTGCGTCCAACTTTGCAACATCACGGTGTAGTACCAATGCTTCACAGCACGCAAACCCAATTTATTGGTTAAACGCAACAAGTCGGAATTCGTTTTATACTTATGCAAATCGTCGTTATGAGTGGTTTGAAAGCCAAGCTTCATTTCCAACTTATTATCAAAAGTGATTTTTTGACGATTGTTGAAATTAGCTTCTAAAATAGTTTCTGCCAAAAGTGCATTATGACTTTCACCTCCCTTATACCAGTTGTCCGACACATAGTTTTGCGTAAACTGTAAAGAGAAGTGGGTCTTGAAATTCCAGAAATTGGGCTTGGTAGTGACAATATTCCAATCCCCCTCATTCCCCACGGTGATAGGAGCCTCATCTTGAGACTGAATAATGGGCATGGGCATAGGATCGGGTTCACGTTTTTCTACTTTTTTATCAGACACACGATGATTTACGCCACTCAAATTAAGGGCGTAACCTGGATATTGCAAGCAAGTAGTAGCCAACGCTTGGTCGGTATAGCCTTGCAAATTATGCAGATAAAAATAAGAACCTTTTGTCTGAGCAGCAAAGTCTGTAGCCGACACCGTGTCGGGTGCAAGCACAAACAAGCGTTTCAATACCAAAGGATAGAGTGCAGGATTACCCATTACCATTGCAAAGTAAGGGTCGTCTAATACATTATTAGTCGTCACTGCAGAGGAGTTTCTACTCAACAGTGCTAACGAATCGAGCTTCGTCCAAGCGCTGTCTTTCAACAATTCTGCACGAGTGGGCTGTTGCTCCTTTACCAAAAGATGTTGCACTCTTGTAGCACGCGAACGATGCGTCTGTGCCATTGCAGAAAGCCCTATCATGGAAAGCATCAGAACAAGCACCGAAAAACGATTGCTCATGTTCCATTTGCTATAAAATAAGTGTTTCATTCTGTGAAATGCGTTTGATTTGGCGCGAAGTTAAGCATTTATTCTTCAAAATCCTTGGTCAAGTCAATAGAATAACATATTTTTGAGCGATTTTTGCTAAAAACTATGCTTTACACATTGCTTACACACATAAATGCAAGCAACAAACATGCTTTTTCAGCAAAATGTTACACCTATATTCATAAGGAGCATTTCACACAAAAACTAAAAGAATGCTCCACAATCCACTGATACGATGAGACAATTAAAAGTTTCAGTCACCATTACCGAACGTGGTGGCGAAGCTATTGAAAGATATTTGCAAGACATTAATAGGGAGGAAATGATTAGTCCCGATGAAGAGACTGAGCTTGCACGACGCATCCACAAGGGTGACAATGAAGCCCTCGAAAAATTGGTAAAAGCCAATTTACGCTTTGTCGTGACTGTTGCCAAGCAATATTTGGGACAGGGCATCGGACTCATTGACCTTATTAACGAAGGAAATATCGGGTTGATTACGGCTGCACGTAAATTTGATGAAACACGTGGTTTTAAATTCATTTCGTATGCCGTATGGTGGATTAGACAGAGCATTTTGCAGGCATTGGCAGAGAATAGTCGTTTGGTGCGTCTCCCACTCAATCAGGTGGGCAATGTGAGCAAAGTCAATCGTTTCTTCAATAAATTTATACAAGAGAATGAACGCCGCCCCTCGCCCGACGAGGTAGCAGAAGCTTTGGGGGTTGACGACAACAAAGTGAACAATGTAGTTTTTTCGTCAGGTCGCCATATTTCGATGGACGCCCCTTTGGTGGAAGATGAAGACAGTTGTTTGCTCGACTTAATGACAAACCAAGACAATGAAGTGACAGACTCCACGTTAATTTCAGAGTCTATGAAAGAAGAAGTTCATCGTGCACTCGACGCATTGCCCGAACGCGAAGCTGAAGTTATAAAAATGTATTTTGGCATTAATACCCCCGAATTAGGATTAGAAGAAATTGGCAACCGACTTAACCTTAGCCGCGAACGTGTAAGACAAATCAAAGAAAAAGCATTAAGTTTGCTACGCCATGCACAAATCGGAACTGTATTAAAAGAATATCTTTAACCACATTGTAGATGTTCTTTTTTTGAGAATATTTATTAGAATGACCATGTCTATGCAATCGTTCATTGCTGCATGGTCATTAACTCTTTTACAATTTAGCACCAGCACTTCTCTTACATTCAATAAAATTTGACTAACTTTGCACTGCATAAAATTGTATTAAACAAGCAAAAAGCTACAATATGAAACAGTATATAAAACTCATAATGGCCATAATGGTTTTGGCCTTTTCTGCTACACACGTAGCACAAGCCAAGGGCAAGACACCCAAATCCACAATTTATGTCTTTGCATACGGCACCAACTTCAATGACTCTACAGCCTACATTTCGGCAATCTCTGCCCTACCCAACATAGCGCTCGAGCCCAAGACAAAGTTCTTACAATCGCGCAGCAGCTACTCTTTGCAGTTAAAACAATATTTAGAAAAAAAATATGGCGGACACTTTATGTGTGCCGTAGTTTTCAATACAAAGAAAGAGAAACTCGAAAAGCGCTACGTTAAGTTGCGTCGCAGTGCAGCCAACCGCAAGGGCAACGTACGCCTTATTGAAATTCCTATTACAGACTTTGCACTACAACCCGTAAAACAGACTGATGCCCAACAATAAAAATAGCAATGGAAACACTCTTTTTTAAAGTTGCCGACATAATATTTACCATTCAAGGCAAAAGCGCGAACGAGTTGAAGAAACTCCTCCCCTCATACGCTCCCTTCAATATTCCACCAACCGATGCAAAACCTGCATTAAACATGGTTGTAGAGGATGGAGCAATCGACACCTGTCCCATTGGCGAAGAGCTCGGACAATTTGATTGTGGTGGAAGCAATCACGGTATTTTCCGCACTGCCGAAGGCTACAAAATCATCATCAGCACAATCGAAGGCAATGTAGCTTGCGCCATGCTGACAAATGCGAACTTCTCTGCATGCAAGGTTTCATTATTTGGCAATCAGTCTGACCGACTTTTTGGCATTGGCAATGCCATGATGATAGCCTTTGCCTTTGCTGCCGCCTATTACGACACCATTCTTATGCATGCCTCCGTAACAATTAACGAGGGACGCGGTCACTTGTTTTTAGGCAAAAGCGGTACGGGCAAAAGCACACACTCTAAGCTTTGGCTCAAGCACATTGCAGGTAGCGACTTACTGAACGATGACAATCCTGCCGTACGTTTCACCCCCCAAGGCGCCATTGTTTATGGCACCCCTTGGAGTGGCAAAACTCCTTGCTACCGAAACTTACAAATGCCCGTTGCAGCCTTTGTGCGCTTAGAGCAACACCCCGAAAACATTATTTGTCGCGAATCGCCACTTCAGGCATTTGCCTCTATTCTATCATCGTGCTCAACCATGATGTGGGATAAGCCCTCTTACACAAATATTACGCGCACCGTAGAAAAAGTTGTTACACACGTACCTGTGTTCTATCTTAAATGTCGCCCTGATGCCGAAGCTGCACAACTCAGCCACGACACCATTGCTGCAACCGTGGCTAAATAAGCATTCTGCACCACTGATATCGAAAAAGGTAATATGGAAAAGCGTATTCTACAAGTACCCAACCACATTTTAATTACTGAAATAAAACGCTCTATCGACAATGGTCAAAGCGCTACTTTCAGAGTGAAAGGCTTTAGCATGCGTCCATTTCTTGAAAATGAGCGCGATGTGGTAAAGGTAGAACAAGTTACCCCACAACTCATTAAAAAAGGAGATGTGGTTTTAGCCGAAGTTGAACCACAAATCTACGTGTTACACCGCGTAGCAGACCGCACAGACAATCAACTCACCTTGCGAGGTGATGGAAACCCCTATGGTGTAGAACATTGCGCTGACACTGATGTGGTGGGAATCATTACTGCCTTCTATCGCAAAGGACGCCCAACTCCCGACCTCACTACAGGACTAAAATGGAGAATCTATTCCATGCTATGGCCCGCAAATAGTTTTGTGCGACGTGTTTTGCTAAAAGCTTACCGCATATTTGCTGTTAAAAAATAGGTTCGCTGTTTTAAAGTGAGAGGAAGCACCAATGTTGGGGATTTTCATTTAACTATATCCCCCCCCGAAACCTCCTCAAACTAAAAATCTCAATCAATCCCCTATCACAATGAAAATTAAATCCGGATTTGAACTTCGCGATATCTGTGGCGAAAAAGTAATTATTGCCACAAGCATCGAGAATGTAGACTTTAACCAAATGATTGCGCTCAACGAAAGTGCTGCCGAATTATGGCAAGCTGTCGAAGGCAAGGACTTCAATGCTGAAACATTGGCGGACTTACTTTGCCAAAACTACGAAGTTGAACGCACACAAGCACTTGCCGACGCTGAAAAACTTATAAGCGATTGGACCGCGCAAGGCATTCTTGAGGCATAACTTTTAGCCTCCCCTCTCTCGCAAAAAAATCTCTTAAAATATTCCTCAAAAAAATGAAAGAGTTACCCTTGAAGTATGGTTGCAATCCCAACCAAAAACCCGCACGCATCTACATGGAAGAAGGCGAACTGCCTATCGAAGTACTCGGCGGTCGTCCTGGTTACATCAACTTTCTTGATGCATTGAATGGTTGGCAACTCGTACGCGAACTTTATGCAGCAACAGGACTTCCCGCTGCTGCATCTTTCAAGCACGTTTCGCCTGCAGGTGCTGCTGTGGGTCTGCCCATGAGCGACACACTGAAAAAGATTTATTTCGTAGACGACATTACCGAACCCCTTACCCCCATTGCTACTGCCTATGCACGTGCACGTGGTGCCGACCGTATGTCATCTTACGGAGACTTTATCTCGCTTTCACACACTTGCGACAAGGCTACAGCCCTTCTTATCAAGCGCGAAGTAAGCGATGGTATCATTGCCCCCGACTACACCGACGAGGCACTCGAAATTCTGCGTGCCAAGCGTAAGGGCACTTACGTAATCTTGAAGATGGACGAAAACTATCGTCCCGCCCCCATCGAACACAAGCAAGTGTTTGGCATTACCTTCGAGCAAGGTCGTAACGAAATCGACCTTACGGGCGATAACCTCTTCGAAAACATCCCTACAGAAAACAAGGAGTTTACCGAAGAAGCTAAGCGCGACTTAAAAATTGCCCTCATCACATTAAAGTATACACAGTCAAACTCTGTATGCTACGTAAAAGATGGTCAAGCCATTGGTATTGGCGCAGGTCAACAAAGCCGCATTCACTGCACCCGATTGGCAGGCAACAAGGCAGACATTTGGTGGTTGCGTCAGCACCCCAAAGTAATGAACTTGCCTTGGGTAGAAAAAATTCGTCGTGCCGATCGCGACAACACTATCGACATTTACATCTCAGAAGATCACGATGACGTACTTGCTGATGGCGTTTGGCAACAATTCTTCACCGAAAAGCCCGAAGTGCTTACACTCGAAGAAAAGAAGGCATGGATTGCACAAAACACAGGTGTATGCTTGGGTTCAGATGCATTCTTCCCCTTCGGCGATAACATCGAGCGTGCCCACAAGAGTGGTGTACAATATGTAGCTCAGGCTGGTGGCAGTGTCCGTGACGACCATGTTATTTCTACTTGCGACAAGTATCAAATGGCAATGGCATTCACAGGCATCCGTTTGTTCCATCACTAATTTTGATATTTAATAATGAACAGTGAATAATGTAACACCCCTGCTTCATGCAAGGCACACAACTATTCATTGTTCATTATTAATTCATTAACATTAGTTCTTTGTTTACTATTAGCTATCATTATTAACTATTCGCTATTCATTATGACTACGCGCAAAGCCTCCGACGACGAAATTACGCAAGCCATGACCGTGGGCATCACCTTTAAAAAGGCAAAGCCCAAAAACACGGCAAACGACAACAAAATTAAAACGAAGGCCAAAAAGAAAACCTACATTACAGGACTGCACGGATCTGGCGCAGCTAAAAAGAAAGCTGAAATCAGACAACGCCGAGCCAATCGTCATAAAAAGTAAATAAACCTTTTTTTAGGGCGGTTCTCACAACTTCCCTTAAAACAAGCTCATGCCTTTGGTGTGAGCTGTTTTTATTTTAACATAAGGATTCCCCTATGGTGGACAAAGAACTCACAAAATCAAATAGGACATTTATCGAATTTTGCCCTTTCCTAACGGGAAATCTCTTATCACACCCAACACGCTCTGCCTCCGTACTATATTAGCACTGAATTTGATGTAAATTTGCTATTCTTCGCTAAATCTAGCTTATGAAGCGAAGATTAGCGAAGAATTAGCGGATACCTTTCGAATTTATAGAAAATTCATAGCAAAAGCAGAACGAAAGCAAGATGAGATGTGAACGTCTTACACTTCTTTTTAGTTTTTATTTTATCAACACAAAACTTACTTGCTTATCACAAAATACTTTTGTACATTTGCAACCATCCTTTAATTAAAGGTTGAAAAATCATTTTACCGAGCAAAATCCTTTTTATGCAACTCATACTACTCTCAGGAGGTTCGGGCAAGGCATTATGGCCCTTAGGCAACGATGCCCGTAGCAAACAATTCTTGCCCCTTTTTGCCTCGCCTCAAGGCGGCATGGAATCGATGATTCAACGCATCGTTCGTCAAGCACGCGAGGTGCAACTTACCGAAAACATCACGGTGGTCACCAATATGCAACAACGCGATAGCATCATCAACCAACTGGGCGAAAACGTAAATATTGTGATTGAACCCGAACGACGTGGCACATTCCCTGCCACCGCGTTGGGGGCTACTTTTTTGGAACAAGCCAAACATTGCCACGCAGACAAGACCATAGTGGTAATGCCTTGCGATGTATATACAGAACCAGGATATTTCCACGTTATTAGCAGCATGGTTCAGGCTGTAGAAGACGGCTTGGCCGACCTCGTACTGATGGGCGTACAACCACGTAGCGCAAGCGACAAATTTGGTTATATCGTGCCTGAAAATCCCATTCACCCCGAGGATGACAAGGCTGTTAAAGTGGCAAACTTTATAGAAAAGCCCGATGAAGCTACTGCAGAAGCCCTTATAACCCAAGGTGCGTTGTGGAATGGCGGCGTCTTCGCATTCCGTTTGGGCTATATCATGCAGTTTGTAAACAAAAATTATAATGTTGAGGGCACGCTCGACGCATTAGTAAACAACTACACCGCACTGCCCAAAACTAGTTTCGACCTTGAAGTGGCAGAAAAAGCCACCTCTGCAGCTGTTGTACCCTTTGATGGACAATGGAAGGATTTAGGCACATGGAATGCTCTGTGCGCAAAACTGCCAAGCACACACATTGGCAACGTGTTAATGGGCAACCATAACGAGAACACACATGCTGTGAACGAGTTGGGTATACCCGTATTCTGCGACGGACTAAAAGACGTGGTCGTTGCTGCAAGTCCTAACGGAATTATGGTTTGTGGCAAAGAAAAATCGGAGGTTGTGAAAGATGTTGCCAATCAACTTATTACACGTCCCATGTACGAGGAACGTCGTTGGGGAACCTACCGCGTTCTCGACAACGTGACCTACGATAATGGCACACAGGCTCTCACAAAATCTATCACGCTGAAGGCTGGCAAAAATATTTCGTATCAAGTACACCACCATCGCACCGAAGTGTGGACCATTACACATGGTGAGGGCATCTTTGTGCTTGATGGCGAACAACGCAATGTAAAAAGCGGTGATGTGTTACACATTCCCGTAGGACATTTTCACGCCATTAAAGGCATTACCGAACTCACGTTTATTGAAGTACAAATGGGCAGTCCGCTTATTGAAGAAGATATTGAAAGATTTGAGTGGGATTTTTCGTAAATTATAAATTTGCTTATGTGCCATATATGCGAATGTTGGGCACCATACTACACAGACAGCAGCACCTTGTGCAAGCCGTGAATAAGTTAACATAATGCAAGAACATTCACAAAATAGCACATAAGCATATTAATTTTTAGCACCTACTTATTAATAATTAATTTTTTTTCCTACCTTTGCACAGAACAAATCAATATCAACAAATTCGCACATTCTAATCAGAACAGAATATAATGAAGAAGAATTTAGTCTTACTCCTCCTTGGTCTCTTAGCCATTGCCTCTTGCAAGACCCCGACTGACATTGAATACATGCAAGATGTTGCATCTGACACCATTATTCAAACCCAGCAAATAAAGACATTAAAACTCGTGTCTGGCGATAAAATTGGCGTAACAGTAACAAGTGCGGCAACCCCCGAACTTGCTGCACGTTACAACCTGACATTGGGCAATAACTCTTCGAGCACAAGCAATGCCGATAACATGCGCTACACCATCGATGAGAATGGAAATGTAGATCTTCCTGGCATCGGTCGTACTGAAGTAGGTGGATTGACACGTTCAGAGGCTGCTGCACGCATTCAAGCAAAATATCGCGATGGTGTATTGAACGATGCTGTGGTAACTGTTGCTGCTTACAACCGCTACGTTACAGTATTGGGCGAAGTAGCTCGTCCTGGTCAACAAGAAATTACACGTGACAATATCACGATTCTCGAAGCGATTGGTCGTGCTGGAGACTTAACCATTACGGGGCAGCGCAAACAAATTAAGGTGATTCGTCAAGAAGGTAACGAAAGCCACACTTATTACATCGACTTGACATCGAAAGATTTCTTTAAGTCGCCAGTGTATAACTTGCAACAGAACGATATTGTATATGTTGCTCCTAACGATAAGCGCAAACGTGAATCGAGGGCTGTAGGTAATACATTCAACACGCCTTCTGTTTGGATTTCGTTGGCTTCGTTAGCCACCACAATCACCACCCTTATCATTACTCAGACTAAGTAATTTAATATCTCAATATTTTAAAAGCCGTGCAGCACATAGCAGCACGGCTTTTTTGTTAAAAAAAGATTATTCCTTTGATTCGGTGTACCATCGGGATGCCTTCGGTATGATATCGGTATGCCTTCGGAATTTTCAACAGCCCCCCAAGCAACTGATTTTTTTAAGATACGCAAAATAATCCACACATATTATCATTATTTATCATTAATATCAAATCAAAAACTTGATGAGTAGGCATTGATACATAGATATTATAAAAAGTGACCAGTGACCAAGTGACCTTTATACCAAATACCCACTTAAAGCCTTAAATATCAACGCCTTACGATTTTAAAAAGGTCACTTTTTCAGTCACTTTTTAGGTCATTTGTCAATTTGATTCAAATAATTTTGGTAGAAAGGATTTTAGAAAAGGTAAACACATCTTGCTACGCTATAACTTTGCAAATTAACACCTTAACATTGGTATATTAAAAAATAAAACATTAACTTTGCCCCATAATCCCTTTAAAACTACCATCTATGAATAAAAAGTTACCACTTTTGTTTTTCAGTGTCTGCATGATGAGCCCTTGCGCCAACTTGTGGGCACAAAACATTACGACAGGAAACATTACTTCAAAGTCAGCCAACGAGAAGGCTAAGGTTGTAAATGTGACCCTCACAGGTACGCTTTCGACCACAGGTAATAGCGACTTTCGCCAACTGCGCGACTTGTGCTATTACATGGAAACGCTGAACCTCGCTTCGGCAAACTGTGTAAGCATTCCCAAGAATGCTTTGCACTCACGCCACAACTTGCGCAAACTTACGTTGCCTAACAACTTACAAACCATTGGTTCGCAAGCCTTCTTTGCTTGCGACTCGTTGCAAGGTACAATCAACTTCCCCAATAGCACCACAAACATTGGTGCAAGCAGTTTTGCACAATGCAAAATGTTGGACGGCATTTATTTTACTGCCACAAGCAAACTCAACAACATTGGTTCGTATGCCTTTGAAGGTTGCGAAAGCATAAAGGGCGAGGTGACCATTCCTAAAAACGTGATGATTTTGCGTGATGGTATTTTTGCCAACTGCAAGAAATTAGAGGGTGTAGTGTTACACGACAATTTGCAGTCGATTGGTGCAAATACTTTCTCGGGCTGTGAAAGTCTAACTGGCGAAGTCGCTTTGGGACGCATGATTACACGCATTGGAGGTTCTGCCTTTGCAGGTTGTAAAAGCCTTACAAGCATCAGCATGCCGCGTGCTTTGCAAGTATTGGGCGATGCTGCCTTTATGGACTGCAGTGGCTTGAAGGGCGCTATAACCATCCCTGGTAGCATTGTAAGTTTAGGTAAAGGTGCCTTTGCGGGTTGTGCTGGTTTGAGCAAGGTGGTACTCCCCGCTGAACTGAAAGAGATGCAAGCTGCAACCTTTGCAGGTTGCACAGGTTTGAAGAAAGTTATTGTTTATGCTGCCGACCCCATGAAGGTAGACGCCACCGCTTTTGCTGGCATCAACTGCAGTGAAGTGCAACTACTTGTTCCCGAAGGTAGCGAGGCTAAATATCGCGAAGCTGAGGTTTGGAAAAACTTCAACATCAGTGCCGTTACGGCTGTAAACACTGCAGAGGCTTTGGCTAAGGTTGAAGTGAATGTAGAAGGTAACCTTATTTGGGTTAAAAATCTGCCGCAAGGCGCTAACGTAAAAATCTATAACGCTGGTGGCCAACTTATGCAAGCTACTTATGCACAAGGCGACGTTTCGTTTGCTCCCACGACACAAGGCGTTTATATGGTTAGCGTAAACGGTCGAAGCTATAAAGTTAAGTTTTAAGTTATTTTTTTAACTAACGACTTCCGAACTTTCAATATTTCTTCTATGAAAAAATTTATATTCTCTATAGCCCTGCTTTTTGCCACAGGGTTTTCAGCTATAACTGCTACGGCACAAAACCTTGTACCCATCCCCTTGAAGATGCAAACCACTGGCGAAAAAGCTTTGGTTTGGTACAACGTGGGACAAATTGACTGCCCTGAGTCTTTGGCAAACGAAAAGGAACATTTAATGCGCATTTTAAAAGACCGCGCAGGCATTAACGCATTGAATACCAATGGAACAGCTAAGATCACCTTAGCTATTGATTCAACTCTTGAGGATGACGAAGCTTATACGCTTCAACTCAACGAGAATGGCGTTATTATAAATGGTAAGACTGCTGCGGGCGTGTTCTATGGTTTGATGACTATGGAACAACTTATGATCGACGAACAAGCCTCAGCTCGTTGCATCGAAACAGCAGCCATCAACATTGAAGACACACCACGTACACACGTAAGAGAGTTGATGGTTGACCCTTGCCGTATCTTTATTCCCTATGAGCGCTTAAAGGAGTTAGTGCCCGAAATGGCTCGCTATAAACTCAACAGTATGCACTTGCACTTGGTAGACGACCAAGCTTGGCGTATTGAAATCAAAAAGTATCCCTTGCTGATTGAAAAGAGTACTTCGCGTGTGGGTATGGACGATATGCAAATCCCAATCTCGGGCTACTACACCCAAGAACAGATGAAGGATTTTGTAGAATATTGTGCAAAATACCACGTAATGGTAGTACCCGAAATTGAAATGCCAGGTCACGAGGTGGCTGCCGTACACGCTTATCCTGAACTGACTTGTGGTGCGAAAGAAGTACCCATTCGTTTAACTTGTGGTGTGTCTAACGAATTGCTCTGTCCGGGTAATGAGTTTACCTACACATTCTTGGGTAATGTATTCCGCGAAATTGCCGACATATTCCCTTGCAAATACATCCACTTAGGTGGTGACGAAGCAGGTATGCCTGCATTGGACTGCTGGACAAACTGCGAAAAAGACAAGGCACTGAAAAAGAAACTCGGCATTACCACTACAGACCGTTCAGAGAACTGGAAACTGCAGAAGTATATGTTCGACCGCATTATTGACACACTCCGCACTAAGTACGACAAGGTGCCTATGTTCTGGTACGAAACCGACTTTAAGGAAATTCAAGAAGGTTGCGTTACATTTGCTTGGCGTAATGGTTTGACCCAACCTGCCGTTGACGCAGCTGTAAGAAATAATGCCAAGATTATGATGTGCCCTGGCGACTACTGCTACTTCGACTACCCAATGGCTGCAGGTGATATGCCTGAGGTTAATTGGGGTTGCCCCGTACGTACATTTGAAACTGTTTATCAGTTTGACCCAGGATGGAATATGGGTGCCGACTTCGAAAAGAACAACCTCTTTGGTGTAGCAGGTACGCTTTGGAGCGAATGTATTAACTCGCCCGAACGTATCTCTTACCAAGCTTATCCACGCTCACTCATTCTTGCTGAAGCAGGTTGGAGTGCACAGAAAAACCGCTCTTGGAAAGGCTTCTTGAAGCGTTCACGTCCCTTAATGCTCGACTTGCAACACCGTGGCGTAACCTTCTCAATGCCAACTGATTACATTGACTTGCAGTAATACTAAATGGACATTCATTTTATGAAAAAGATATTATTAGGCATGATAGCCTTGTTGGCTTTTGTATTTACAGCACAAGCTGACAACATTGTGAGCGGACAAAAATATAAAATTGTTTCGCTCGACGGCACTAAAGCCCTTTCGTGTGGCAGCAAAGCAGCCAATGACGTGAAACTTACCATGAACGCGCTGAGCGACACAGAGCAAGGACAAGTGTGGGTATTCAACCAAAATGGTGAATATTGGAATATTACTTCTGATTTGGGAGCCTTCAATATTGATAATCCATCTGCCTACCACGGCAAATTCGAAAACCAAGTGGTGTTGTGGAATAGTGGTAGCGGTAATAACCAAAAGTGGAGTTTCGTGGCTGCCGATGATGATAGCTACTACATGGTTCCTTTTGAAAATGCTAACAAATGCTATGCATTAGACGCTGATGGTAAATTCACCTTCCAAGACAAGGGTACCGATACACGCGTAAAGTTGGTAAAATATGTTGAACCCGTGATTGTTATCGACGGTATTCAAAGCGGTGCTTACTACCGCATTTGCACAGAAGACGGTAAAACAGCTTTGAGCAACAATGGTTCGGCTGCCAACGACCGTGTGCTGACAATGGACGCCATTGACAACATGGAAGAAGGACAAATTTGGCAAATTACCCGTAAAGGCAACTATTGGCAAATTAAAAGTTTTGTCGGCAATGTGTGCATTGACAACCCTGCAGAGTCTCACAGCAAATTCAGTAATCAGGTAATTCAATGGCAAACCAGTGGTGGTAAAAACCAACAGTGGACTTTTGAGCCCGTTGAAGGAGATTTCTTCTACATGGTTCCCTTTGAAAACGCTGAAAAGTGCTACGGCTACAACGAAGTAAACAACACTTTGGTGTTCCAAGACAAGGGCGGTGAAGGCACTAAGCTAAAATTAGTGCGCACTGAAGCCCCCTCTTATGCAAAAGCTACAGTAGATGGTTACTATGCTTTGCAAGCAATCAGTTCATTCCCTGCTTACAACTATGCAAGCGAAGGTAAATTCCTCTCGTTCAACGCAAATGGTTTTGCTTCACTCTCGGCTAACTACACCTATGCTGCTTCGCGCTTGAAGGTGCAAACTAACGAGAATGGTGTTACGACAATCACACTTCCCCAAGCCGACGATAAAAAGGTGGTATTGAACAGCAATAGCTTAAAGGCTGTGAGCGAAGTTCCCGCTACAGGTGTTGACAGCTTCGTATTGTTCATGAATACCGCTGCGCTTACACTCGACACAGAAATCGCTATTCATGCAGGTAACACAACCTCGGCTGCTAGCAACACAAGTTTGAGTGTTGTAACTGCAAATGCTGCTGGTAATGGTGTTGCAGTGTCAAATGCTTTGGTAAAGAATAACTTCAACTTCCGTCTTGTAGCTTTACCTGCAGACAAGGACATCGACAAGTTGAACGAAACTATTGAAGAGGCAGAAAAGCTTGCTACTTCAGGCACATTGAACGAAGAGCAATTAGCAGGTTTGAAGGCTGCGATTACCCAAGCTAAGGATGAGTTGAACTATCCTTATGTAACAAAGAAAGAGATTACAAGCGACGTAGAAGCTTTGGTTGCCACAATGGCTGAACTGAAGACTAACGGCACAATTGGCAAAAACAACACTACTGGTATTGACAATGCCGAAGTGAATGGTGTTTCAGTAAGCGTAGTGAACCATGTCATTGTAGTGAAGAATGCCGCGAATTACGACATCTTTAACGCTGATGGTAAACTCCAACCCAAGCACACTGCATTGCCCAATGGTGCATACGTTGTAGTGGCAGACGGAAAGACATTCAAGGTAGCGTTCTAATTCTTTTAGAAGTAACCTAAATAATTGGATAACCAAGTATGAGAGGCTAAATCTCTTATGCTTGGTTATTTCTTTAGAGGTTCTACATGCACAAAAAAAATGGTCTTATTTTGTGCACCGATAAAGAAGAATGCTTGTTACAAAAATACGCTGTTAAGGGTTAAACGAGATAGCAAAGTATGTGAATATGATGTCCATAAGCAAAGCAGCCTCTACTTTACGACAAAACCTATTTACGCATTTCACAAAATAAAACCCACTTTCGCGCGTTACTTAATTAAAAAAGCATTACCTTTGCATAGAGCAAGGTGCAACCTTGTTTCACAAAAAACAAACGGATGTAGTGCTTTTATACAAAGCAATTACTAACCCAATACATTACACATGAAAGGAATCGTATTAGCAGGTGGTAGTGGCACACGCCTATACCCCATTACCAAAGGAATAAGCAAACAACTCATTCCCATCTTCGACAAACCGATGGTTTACTACCCCATCTCGGTGTTGATGCTTGCGGGAATACGTGATATTCTGATTATCTCTACACCACAAGACATGCCAAGTTTTAAGCGTTTGCTTGGCGATGGATCAGACTTTGGCGTACACTTTGAATATGCCGTACAACCTTCGCCCGATGGATTGGCACAAGCATTCTTGATTGGCGAGGAATTTATAGGCGATGACTCGGTGTGCTTGGTGTTGGGCGATAATATCTTCCACGGAAGCAACTTTGCGCACATGTTGCGTCAGGCAGTTGAGAAGGCTGAAAACGAAAACATGGCTACCGTGTTTGGGTATCGTGTAAACGACCCCGAACGCTATGGTGTTGTGGAATTTGACGCTGAAGGTCGTGCAGTAAGCATTGAAGAAAAACCCGAAGTGCCTAAATCAAACTATGCGGTGGTAGGATTGTATTTCTATCCGAACAAGGTGGTGGAAGTGGCTAAAAACATTAAGCCCTCTGCACGTGGTGAACTCGAAATTACAACCGTCAACCAACGTTTCTTAGACGACAAGGAACTCATGGTGCAAACACTTGGCATTGGTTTTGCATGGCTCGACACGGGTACACACGATAGCTTAAGCGAAGCTTCAACCTTCATCGAGGTTATCGAAAAACGTACCGGATTAAAGGTTGCTTGCCTTGAAGGTATCGGATTGCGCAACGGATGGATTTCGCCCGAAAAAGTAAAAGAGCAAGCCTTGCCCATGGCAAAGAATCAATATGGTCAATATTTGCTCAAATTGGCTGAAGAGTATAGTAAGAAATAATAAATAAAGGCGTGGGAGCAAGCTTTATGCAAGCCTCCCACCCTATAACTCCCAAAGTTCAAAAAATCTGAATGATTATTGCAGTAGACTTTGACGGAACTATCGTCGAACATAAATACCCTGCCATTGGCAAGGAAAGACCTTTTGCCACGGCTTGTTTGCGACAACTGATGCAAGATGGTCATAAGCTCATTTTATGGAGTGTACGCGAAGGCGAACTTCTTGACGAGGCTGTGAAATGGTGCGAAGAACGCGGTGTAAGATTCTATGCTGTAAATGCTGACTTAGATGAGGACGCAAGCAACCATCAAGGCACTGCTAACTATAGCCGAAAGATTAAAGCTCACGTTTTTATTGACGATAGAAATGTGGGGGGAATTGTAGATTGGAGTGTGATTTACCAACTCATATCTAAACGCATCAACTACGACCAATATTTAAAGCAACAACAAGAGCATAGCCCCGCGCCCAAGAAGAAACCTTGGTGGAAATTTTAAGTTTTTGAAAAGAAGAAAGATTTGTAGGATTTGAAAGGATTGGCTACAACACGACTTTCTCAAAAAAACGAACATGATAAAATTTTCCTATCTGCAAAAAGACACGCCTTGCGCAAACTCTTATAAAACGTCCACGATTAGCAAATTATATTAAAGGATTAATGAAACTGCCCAACGCTCATCAAATAAAAGAACTGGATGCTTACACCATCCAAGAAGAAAATATATTATCGGCTGAACTCATGGAAAGAGCAGCCGATAGAGCTCTCATGTTTATCAAATGTAAATATGCAGACAAACAACGCCCCATTATCATATTTTCGGGCCCCGGAAACAATGGTGGCGACGGATTAGCTTTGGCACGCTTATTACACGAAGATGGCTACACCGACATTCAAGCCTACCTTTTCAACACCAATAATTCGCTGACCGAGGATTGCCAAAAGAATGCAGAACGCTTAAAGGACGAATGTCCTGAGGTAAAGTTTACCGAAGTGCAACAGCAGTTTGAAGCACCAGAACTCAGCAAAGAACAGCTTATTATTGACGCACTTTTTGGTACGGGACTTAATAAGCCTTTGGGCGGTGGATACGCTGCACTTATCCGCTTGATAAATGGCGCACAGACTGACGTTATAAGTTTGGATATGCCTTCGGGATTGATGTGCGAGGACAATACTTATAATTCGCCCTCGGCTATTGTGCGTGCCACATTTACACTCACAATGGGACTCCCCAAATTGGCTCTGATTCTTGCAGACAACCAAGTGTATACAGGTAAGGTGTATGTGCTCGACATTTGCTTGAACGCTCAAAAGATTAAAGAGACAAACTGCCCCTACGAGATTACCGAGTTCCAAGACATACAAGCCATGCTAAAAACGCGCCCTGCCTACGGACACAAGGGCACATTTGGCAATGCACTACTTATTGCAGGAAAACACGGAATGGCAGGAGCTGCTGTATTGGCAGCAAAAGCATGTTTAAAGGCTGGCGTTGGCAAAGTTACTGTGCACACTCCTGAACGCAACAACGACATTTTGCAAATTGCAGTGCCCGAGGCTGTGTTACATCTCGATGAGGATGATAAGATATTTTCTAACACCGTACGCAATGAGGGATTCCAAGCGATGGCAATTGGTCCTGGTATAGGTACCGACAAACGCACGGCATTGGCTTTTATTGAACAAACAAGTCACACTGATACCCCATTGCTTATTGATGCCGATGGCATAAATATTTTGGGTGGACACAAGGGATGGATTTCACAAATACCTGCGAACACCATCTTTACGCCACACCCCAAAGAAATGCAACACTTGGGCATTTGCAACACGGACTCTTACAGCACTTTGCTCGAGGCCATGAATATGGCACGCCAACACCACTTCTACATCTGCCTTAAAGGGCATTATACCGCTATATGTACGCCCGAAGGAAAGGTTTATTTTAACCCCACAGGCAACTCTGGAATGGCTACAGCAGGAAGCGGTGATGTATTGACAGGTATTATTTTGGCTTTTATGGCACAACAATATGCGCCCGAACAAGCTTGTCGCTTAGGTGTTTACTTACATGGTTTAGCAGGCGACTTTGCATCTGCTGATTTAGGTGAACACTCTGTTACAGCAACCGATATAATAAACTATATCCCCGCAGCCTTCCAAAAGTTGAAAGAGGAAACCTACGGCGAGAGATTGGACTTTTTCAAAGAACTTTAACCAAAGCACACACTAATGAAACGATTGATACTTTTGGCTACTTCTGCCCTATTGGGATGGGGTGCCATGGCACAAACTGAGGTGAATGCTTACCAACCTGGCATTACCGATGAAGGCATCACTTATTTCTTGCCACAAACCCGCGTTCGTGTGGTGGTAACAGCCACAAAGAAGCACCACGAACCAGGCGAGTTCTGCGAATATGCTGACAGATTTTTGCGCCTTAAGGATGTGCCACTTACTGCCTATGATGAGTGGGAAATTAAAGACGTGAAACTTTATTCGTTTGGCGTAGCTGATAAACAAAAGGCTTATTCTATTAAGTTTAAAAGCAAAACCTCTGCACCATTTGTTGAACTTGCACAGGATGGTCGCATACTTTCTATCAATGCCAAGAGCAGTATAAAGGACGCTGAATTGCCTATGCCCTCTGTCACAAAGGGCAACGACAAAGTGATTAACGGCGAAGATTTTAAAACAGCTGAAATTCTCTCGGCTGGTAGTTTGTCAAAAATGGCAGAACTCACGGCTAACGAAATTTATGACATTCGCGAGAACCGTAGTTTGCTAACCAAAGGACAAGCTGACTTTATGCCGAAAGATGGTGAGCAACTCAAACTAATGCTCAGCAATCTCGACACACAAGAGGAAGGTTTGTTGCAGCTATTTAAAGGCAGCACAACTACCGAGACACACGTTTTGGCATTCGACATTGCACCCACACAAAGTGTTGAAAAACAAATACTCTTTAATTTTTCAAAATACTTGGGTATTGTAGATGCTGACGACCCCGCAGGCACAGCTGTTTACATGAGCATTAAAGACTTAAAGACTCTGCCTGCAGCAAATACCAATGTCGATAAGAAAAAAGAAGTTGAAGACTTGCGTTATGCTGTGCCAAGTCGTGTAGAAATAAAAATCTTCAACGACCAAGACACTTACGTTACTCAGTCTTTTCCTATGGCTCAGTTTGGACGTGTTGAACACTTAGGTGGCGAACTCTTTAACAAAAAGAGCACTACACACGTACAACTTTCTCCCGTCACTGGCGGAATTAGCAAAATCGAAGCTGAAAGTCCTGACAAATAAAAATCCCAATAAGCCCAACGATACAAATTGCAAGTATGCGTGACTAAAAAGACTTTAAATGGAACGTCGAAAAGAAGAAGATATAGGTTCTGTGATTATGCGTTTTTTGCGCCAATCACAACTCGAAACACCACTCTACGAACACCGAATCATAGAGTCGTGGGGAGAAGTAGCTGGCGTAGCTGCCGAACGTATGACCAAGGACTTGCGCATCTTTAACCAAGTATTGCACGTGAGTCTGCGCTCTGCAGCACTACGAAACGAACTTTTGTATCGACGCACTGAATTAGTAAAAAAACTCAATGATAAGGTGGGTGCAGATGTCATCCGCGACATTGTTTTTTCATAACTATTTTTATGGACGGTTCTAATATTTTTGTTAGAATCGTCCATTTTGATATAAAGGTTAAAATTAAGGGTTGTCCTAAAATTAAACTATTTAGAACAACCCTTAATTAAGAAGTTAAATGAGAGGCTTTTTCAAAAAATCATTGCTCACTCACCACACCATCCACTACTTCAAAGAGTTTATAGTCGCGGTGCGTAGCTTCGAGCACACGATCGAGATGCTCACGGCGGGTATCGGTAATAAAGATCTGACCAAACTCCTGACTACTCACATAGTCAATAATACGCTCCACGCGGTTGGCATCTAATTTATCGAAAATGTCATCGAGCAACAATAGTGGTACACGATGTTCACCCTTACCCTTCAAAAACATAAACTGAGCCAACTTCATGGCAATAAAATATGTTTTTTGCTGTCCTTGCGAAGCTTCACGTTTCACACCAAATCCATTAAGCGTGAGTTCTAAGTCGTCTTTGTGCATTCCATGGAGCGAATATCCCACAATACGTTCTTTTGCACGCCAGTCTCGAAGTTGAGGCAACAATTCACCACGATCGCCATGACTGGTATAAGTCATACCCACCATTTCATCGGTTTTACCTGAAAGTTTTTGGTATATCTCAAGAAAAATGGGCAAGAACTCAGCCACGAACTGCTTTCGCTCTTCATAAATGATCTGTCCACTCATCGACATCATCTCCTCGAGCACAGCCATTACCCCCTCGTCGGGCTCTTCTTCTTGCTTAAGCAAAGCATTGCGCTGTTTTAAAGCACGTTCATAACGAATAAGTGCATCAAGATAAGGAGTACTATACTGCATAATCACAGTATCCATAAACCTACGACGCTCCTCGCTACCACCTAAGATCAAGGAAGAATCGGCTGGAGCAATCAGCACAAGGGGAATACGCCCCACATGTTCTGATATGCGTTTTACATCCTTGCCATCCACTTTTAGTCGCTTGCGCGAGCCACGTTTCAGCGAACAACAAATATGTTGCTTAGCCTCAGACTCTAACTCATAATCACCTTCAAGAATAAAAAAATCAGCATCGTGATTAAGATTTAAAGCATCTTGTGCACTAGCAAAACCGCGACAAAAAGAAAGATAATATATAGCATCGAGCACATTCGACTTACCCATACCATTGGCACCCACCAAACAGTTCACGTTCGGTGAGAAATCTAAATTAGCCATTAGCAAGTTTCGATAGTTCGTGATGTTGAAGTGCCTTAATATCATATAAATAAAAATTACATTTTAGGCGCAAAGTTACGTTTTAACGCGTGTTTCTACAAAGAGAATGCTGTAAATATCAACGAAAAGCAAAAAAAACAAGTGTTTATTTTCCTACTTGGGGGGAAAGTTGTAAATTTGCGCTGCATTTTTCTGCAAAAAAGCATTATTCAAAATTGCGAAAACAGAAATCTACTACAAACAACCCTTTAGAAAACAAAGAAAAAAAATATTATGAGCAATCAAAAAAACAATCAGACACTCGATGTTAACGATACTTTGGCAAAGTCTGAAGCATTCTTCATCAAGTACAAGAAGCAAGTTATCACCGCTATCGTAGCTGTTGTAGTTATTGTAGGTGGTTCATTTGCCTATGTTTATGGCTACTCAAAGCCTCAAGAAGACAAGGCACAAGAGTGCTTGGGCAAAGTACAACAGTACATCATGGCACAAGACTTTGAACACGCTTTAAAGGGCGAAGGCAAGACGCTCGGTCTTGAAAAGATTGCCGACAAGTACAGCTCAACTGATGCTGGTAACATTGCGAAGTACGAAGCAGGTGTTTGCCTCTATAAGAGCGGTAAGACCAAAGAAGCCATCAAGTATCTTGAAGACTACAGCACAAAGGGTGATGCAACTGTTTCATTCCAAGCTCTCTCTACTTTGGCTAACGCTTATGCTGCCGACAAGCAACTTGACAAGTCTGTTGAAACTTTCAAGAAGGCGGCAAAGACTACCGACATTCCCGCCCTCTGCTCACAGGCTCTCTTCGACGCAGGTCTCATCCTCGAAAGCCAAAACAAGAAGGACGAAGCTTTGAAGCTCTATCAAGACATCAAAAAGGATTATCCTTCAGCTCCTATTTGTGCACGTCAGCAGCAAAACGGTGTTACACTCGATGCTGTTATCGACAAGTACATTGAGCGTTTGAGCAAATAAAAATCGTAGCGTAAAGCAAAACAAAAAGGTTAAAGCACAGAGTGCAAAGGTTTATATATATAATATAGGAGCAAAAGCGTTTATCACCTTATCCCTCCCCTATTTCTCAAAACCCTCACACTTTACGCTTTAACCTTTTTGCTTTTTATCTACCAACCTCTCCTTTTTCCTTTAGAGAGATTCTTACACTACGCAAAAAATTACATATGACTTCGACCATGTAATAGTTTGTAATACTTTTCTCATTAGTTTTGCATTACCTATTACTTGTTCTCACATTGTTTGTAATACTTATTACTTAATACATAATTAAAAATGTCTTCCAACACATTCTCATACACAGCCGATCAAACATTGCCCATCCCCGACGCTACAGAAATGCGTATGGGCATCATCGTAACCGAATGGAATAACCACATCACCGACAAACTTCTTGATGGTGCCGTGCAAGAACTCACAGAAAATGGCGTAAACGAGAGTAACATCCTTGTAAAACGCGTTCCGGGTAGTTTTGAACTTGTTTATGCCGCAGCACAAATGGCAAAATTTGCTCATGTCAACGGAATTATCATTATTGGATGCGTAATTCGTGGCGATACTCCACATTTTGATTATATTTGTGAAGGAGTGACTCAAGGCATCGCACAACTCAATGCACAAGGCGATATTCCCGTGATTTTCGGGCTGTTAACTGTCAATAACCAAGAGCAAGCAGAGCAGCGCGCAGGGGGAAGTTTAGGCAACAAAGGAAAAGAATTTGCACTTACTGCAATAAAAATGGTGGATTTTGCTTGGAAGTTTCAAAAATAATGCTTACCTTTGCATCGCAATTCAGAAATAAGGGTTGCAAACAACAATAACGGGCAAATACCAGAGTGGCCAAATGGGGCAGACTGTAAATCTGCTGGCTTACGCCTTCGGTGGTTCGAATCCATCTTTGCCCACGCAACGGCGCAGCTTTCACATTGAAAGTTGCGCCGTTGAGTTTTATATGAATTATACGAAGATTGGCAAGAGGCTGAAAATACAATAAAGTTCTTTCTAACATACTACTCAAAAAACATTTCTACAATAAAGCAATGGGTGGCTATAAAAACCAATCTAAAAAGCATTTGCAAAAACAATAAAACTACGCACTCTCCGTTTTACTTTATATGAAAATTCCCCAAAAACATAATATACGCTCTCTAATCACCTTGCTGCTACTTTTTGTTGCCGCACTTCAGTTGCATGCACAAAACCGCACCAAGGTATTTGGCATTATTAAAGACGAACAAGGCACTCCCATCGAATTGGCTTCGGTACGCGTAATGGGACAAAATGCACTTACCTTTACCAACCTAAAAGGCGAATATACCATTTGGTGCAAATCTGCCGACAGTGTACGTTTAGTATACTCCATGATTGGATATGAGAGCAGAAAACGACTACTCCGTTCACCTGCCGACTCTATTCGCCTCGATGTGATGCTCCCTTCATACGATGCCAACAACACATTAGGTACTGCTGTGGTTACAGGACAGGGGCGACAAGCCACAACCACCCAACGCATTCATAAACCCGACACAAAACTTGCACCCTCCACCACGGGTAACGGTGTTGAAGAAGTTATTGCTACACAAGCAGGTGTGTCTACACACAACGAACTCTCCTCACAATACAATGTGCGCGGTGGCTCATTCGATGAAAACTGCGTATACCTGAATGGTATCGAAGTATATCGCCCTATGCTTGTGCGTTCAGGACAGCAAGAAGGTTTGTCTATTATTAACTCCGACATGGTTGAGAGCATTGGCTTTTCGTCTGGTGGCTTCGAAGCCCGTTACGGCGATAAGATGTCATCAGTACTTGACATTACCTATAAGCGTCCCGAGGCCTTCGAAGCTTCGGCACAAGCCTCTATGCTTGGCGCTGGAGCGTATGTGGGATGGGGCAACAAAAAAGTGAGTCTCATGTCGTCCGTTCGATACAAAACCACACGCTATTTACTTGGGTCAACCGATACAAATGGCGAATATCGCCCTAACTTCCTCGACTACCAAGCCTTTCTTTCGTGGCGCCCTAATCGCAGATGGTCTTTCGATGTGTTGGCAAACGTGTCCGACAACCACTACAACTTTACACCACACGACCGCGAAACTAAATTTGGTACCATCAATGATGCCAAAACCTTTAAAGTGTATTTCGACGGAAAAGAAAAAGACTATTTCCGCACACTTTTCGGTGCAGCTACCCTCACACGTCACTTTAATCCCGACACGTATTTGGCATTACAGTTCTCTACCTACGGCACACAAGAACACGAAACCTACGACATTCAAGGACAATATTGGTTAAACGAAGCCACCAGCGAAGAACAACTTGGTGTAGGCACCTACTTAGAACACGCACGAAACAGATTGCGTGCTCGCGTGATGAACACGGGACTACGTTTTCGCACCAAACTCACAGCACACACACTACAAGCTGGTTTTAATTGGACACGCGAAACCATCCATGACAACTCGCGCGAGTGGGAAATGCGCGACTCTATGGGCTATTCACTCCCCTACGACCCTGACGTATTGCGACTTATTTACAGCCAACGTTCTAAGTCAAACATTACCTCATCGCGCCTCGCCTTCTTTGCGCAAGACACATGGCGCATTCGCACAAAAGCAGGTTTATTCAATTTTACCTATGGTCTACGTCTTAGCCATTGGGACTGGAACAAAGAAACTATTGTGTCGCCACGTGTTTCAGTAGGTTTAATGCCATCATTTACCGACCATTGGACCTTCCGCTTTGCCACTGGTTTTTATTACCAACCTCCTTTCTACAAGGAACTTAAAGACACCACACTTAGCGCCACAGGTTTAGCCACAGTGCAACTTAACAAACAAATAAAGTCGCAACGCTCCATCCACTTTGTTTTGGGTGCCGACTACCTCTTCAAGTTAGCCGAACGCCCATTCAAGTTCACCGCCGAAGCTTATTACAAAGCACTCTCGCACCTTGTACCCTACACGGTAGATAATGTACGCGTGGTTTACTATGGTCGTAACGAGTCAAGCGGTTATGCGGCAGGCATAGACTTTAAGCTTTATGGCGAATTTGTGCCAGGCACTGACTCTTGGCTCACCTTCTCACTCATGCGTACGAAGGAGAAAATTGGTGGACTATGGATTCCGCGTCCTACAGACCAACGCTACAATGTGTCGCTCTATTTTACCGACTACTTTCCTGGCACCACCCGTTGGCGATTTACACTCAAAGCTGCCTTTGCCGATGGTTTACCCTTTGGACCACCACGTAGCGAAAAATCAAAACAGACACTACGTGCACCTGCCTACAAACGTGTAGATATTGGCATGAGTTATAGATTGCTCAAAAACGACGACCGCCACATTCAGCATGGTTTGGGTAAATGCTTTAAAAATATTTGGTTAGGCGTTGACTGCTTTAATCTCTTAGGCATCGACAATGTCAACTCTTATTATTGGGTAACCGACATTACCAACAACCAATATGCCGTGCCTAACTACCTCACGGGTAGACAAATTAACGCACGTATCTCATTCGATTTTTAATTTTTTCTACAAGGACTTGAAGGAATACTATATGCAATTAGCACTTCAAGTCCTTGTTTGTACCCTATAATTTACATTTTTGCAATATAAAAGTAGAAATATATTAGTATTTGCTTTGCTAATTAAAAATAAGGAACTACTTTTGCATCGTTATCCTATAAACAATCTTTTTACCTTAAGGAACTAATACCTATTTAAAACATTCGGGTGGTTTGTTGCAAGACAAACTACCTTTTTTATTTGTTTAAATTTATAGGCTAAAAATGTCATCTTTGCCATAAAGCGACAAGAGTCTATTTTTTGAACAAGCACCCTAAAAAGAATCAATTCCCAACCCCATATAATAAAATGACTAAAAGAACCAAACACCTACTCATCACCACAAGCATTATTGTGACACTGATATTTGTCGCAACCATTGGTGGAGCATTCTATTTGATAGACTATGCGCTGAAACCTGGTGATCGTTCGCGCAACGAACAAGTGGCATGGACCGATATAGATAGCACCTACCCAGGCATAATAGCTTGGCGCGATTCGCTGCTACAACACCAAGCACTCAAAGACACCACCATACTTGCACCAGACGGAGCCAAAATGCATGCGTGGTACGTCTATGCCAATCGTCCCACAGCAGCTACCGCGCTTTTAGTTCATGGCTACACAGACTGTAGCATACGCATGATGCCTCTTGGCAGAATGTATAACCGCGACTTACACATGAACATCTTATTACCCGACTTGCGCAATGCAGGTCGCACAGACGGAGACCATTTTCAGATGGGATGGTTCGACCGTTTCGACGTAAAACAGTGGGCTGCACTCCTACCCCAAATATTTGGAGACTCTGTGCGCACTGTGGTCCACGGGGTGTCTATGGGAGCAGCTACCACCATGATGCTCTCGGGCGATGCAGACGTTCCCAATTGTGTAAAAACCTACATTGAGGACTGTGGATACACCAACGTACACGACCAATTCAGCAAAGAGTTGCAAGAACGATTCTCGCTACCTTCATGGCCTCTCATTCCCATAGCCTCAACCCTATGCCAATGGCGTTATGGATGGAATTTCGAAGAAGCATCTGCACTCAATCAAGTGAGCCGTAGCAAGCAACCTATGCTCTTTATTCATGGCACAGCCGACAAATTCGTACCCACTTGGATGGTACACCCTCTCTATCGTGCCAAACACATTGGCTACAAAGAAATTTGGCTTGCCCCTCATGCCGAACATGCTCGTAGCTACCAACTCTACCCCCAAGAATACACACAACGCGTAAAATGCTTCTTGCAAAAAACATTGCATTAAGTGGGAAAAGCAACCTATCTTATGTAAAGATTTTGTGCAAAAGCGGAACCTAAGCGGCAAACGAACGGCAAACAATCGTAAGCAAGCGGCAAACAAAAGCAACAATGTTGCAAATTATCACATATTTTGCAATAAACACCTTACAGATATACATTTATATTCTTTTTCTCCACCTTAGCAATGGGACGAAAATAAGAAAACAAAAAAACAAACACCCATCTACACTAAAACAATAAAAAATTGAATACAACACATTCCACAAAATCCATCACACTCGAACCCAACCAAGGCATTCCGCCCCGTCTGCTTTTTATGATGGCAGCAATAAGTGGACTAACTGTGGCAAACCTCTATTATAATCAACCCCTACTTGAGGATATTCGCAAAGACCTTCATGTAAACGAGGTACAAGCTAACCTCATCACATTTGTTACCCAAGTAGGCTATGCCCTCGGCTTGTTGCTTGTCGTACCCTTAGCCGACATGTGGTCGCGACGCAAAATAGCAGCCACCAGCATGATTTGTGCAGCCCTAATGTCTGTTACCATAGCACTTACCACACAAGTACAAGTGCTTTGGGCAGCCTCACTAATACTTGGTGTGTGCTCGGTCATTCCACAAATGTTTGTACCCATGGCACGTCTTTATTCATTGCCCCAAAACCAATCGCGCAACATGGGCTATGTGCTCTCGGGGCTGCTAAGTGGGGTGCTTGGTGCCCGTGTTGTGAGTGGATATATAGGCGACTGGTTTGGTTGGCGCACCATGTTTTTTGTAGCATCCGTCATTATGTTAATCTGCCTCATGGTGAGTTTACAAATGTTACCCCGCATGCGCCCCACCTACCAAGGCAAATTTGCCGGACTTATGCATTCCATCCTGACCATCTACAAAGAGCACCCTCTTATTCGACTTTATTCCATACGCGCAGCCTTTGCCTTTGGCAGCATGATGTGTGTATGGTCGTGCATGGCATTCCACCTTGCAGGTTCACCTTTCTATGCTGGTAGTGAAGCTGTAGGCATGTTAGGACTTTGCGGAATGGCAGGTGCTATGGCAGCCAGTGGCATTGGTCGTTTTATCCCCCGTTTTGGCATCATGCGCATTTCATTTGTGGGCAGTCTGTTGCAATTATGCGCCTGGGGCGTAGCATGGTACTTTGCCAATAGTTATTTTGGAATCATTGCCACCATTATTTTGGTAGATATTGGTGCACAATGCCACCAACTCAGCAACCAAAGTGGTTGTTTAGCGCAAACACCACGTGCCACGAACCGCAGCAACACCATTTTTATGTTCCACCTTTTTGTAGGCGGTAGCCTTGGCACACTGTGTGCTGGTTTTGCTTGGAATACCCTACAATGGACTGGTGTTTGCCTTGCTGGATTGGCTTTTGCCTTAGTTTCGTTAGGTATTACCCTAATTATCAAAAAGTAAATTCTTCTCTTGAACAATTACTTGGCATAAAAAATAGCGAATAATGATCAGATAAACAGTTCATTATTCGCTATTTTTATATTCTTGAACATCAATGCGATGTCAATTTAAGCGTAGCAGTTTTTAAGCCTTTGGCAGAGGCTTTGACCGTGATAGTGCCAGGACGCTCTGTTGTAGAGATGATAGCAGACATCTGACCTGAGAACACCTTCATTTGTGGACGTTGCAACGATTCAAGCGAGGCTGGATTGCCATTGGTACCAGCCTTATAGTGTCCGGCTCCCGTCACAGTATACTTTATTTCGTTGTCTGCCAAGGGACAAAGATTGCCATCCTTATCCACCACACTGACAGTTACAAACGAAAGGTCTTTGCCATCGGCTGTTAAACTTGTGCGGTCTGCTTCTAATCGAATGGCATAGGGAGCCCCCGCAGTGTGCATCTCACGAGTTGCAGCTACATGGCCTTGTGCATCATAAGCCACCACCTTGAGAGTACCGGGTTCATACTTCGTATTCATCCACATCAAACGGTAACGACGTTGACGCTTAAAAGTGCGCTGCGACTCAGCATCTGCACTATTATAAACGGTTACAGTTGAGTCTTTCTCTACTACCCCTTGACTCTTGCCATTGATAAAAAGTTCTGCCTTAGGATAATTGGTGTACACAAACACAGGAGTAACTTCGCCCTCACGTCCTGCCCAATTCCAATGGGGTAAGATGTGAAGTGTTTCAGCTTGCTTGTTCCAATGACTACGATACAGGTAGTAACGATCCTTAGGAATACCGCCCATGTCGATAATGCCAAAGAGTGAGGCATGACTGGGCCAATCGGTATAATAAGGAGATGGCTCGCCCAAATAGTCAAAACCAGTCCACACAAACTCACCCATGCACCAAGGCAAGTCATCATGCTGAACCCAATCGTCTTCAGGCAGATTTGACCACGAGCAATGTTCCACATCATACGACGAGGCTTGATGGTCGGGATACTTTGCCATTGCCTTGCGTTCTACAGGGAATTTATATACTCCACGCGAACTAATGGTTGAAGCAGACTCTGTGCCGAGCAAGAAACCCTGTGGCAACTTTTTAATATTTTCAAGATATTTGTGCGGACGATAGTTAAATCCTGGAATCTCCATTGCAGCAGCCATGCCATTGTTTACCACGGCATCGGGATGATCCATACCCTGTGTTACGGGACGCGTAGGGTCGAGTTGGTGACAAAGTTGCTGCAAACGATAAGCTATTTTTGTGCCACGATCACCATCATCTTGGTCGGGCACTTCGTTGCCAATACACCACATCACAATACTAGGATTGTTGCGATAATGGCGCACCAAATGGTCAATGTCGCGCTCAGCCCATTCGTTAAAGAATTGGTGATAACCATTCTGCACCTTTGGGGTTATCCACTCATCGAACGACTCGCCCATTAACATCATCCCCATTTCATCGCAAGCTTGCACCAACTCTGGTGCTGGCATGTTATGAGAAGTTCGTATGGCATTACAACCCATGTCCTTAAGTATACGAATTTGTCGACGAATGGCTGCCATATTCACTTCGGCACCCAAGGCTCCCAAGTCATGGTGTTGACAAATGCCTTTAAACTTAATCAACTTTCCGTTTAAAAAGAATCCCTTGCCTGCCTCTAACTTTACTTGGCGAATGCCGAAAGTCGTGGTATAAGTGTCCTTAAGCGTACTACCCTCATAAATGCGCGACTCTGAAGTATAAAGGTTGGGCGTGTCTACCGTCCACAACTGTGGATTTTCTACCACAAACTGCTGCGTGTAATGCTGTGCTTTTGCACCCTCTGCCGAACAGCGATTTTGAGCCACGACACGACCTGTGGCATCTTTTATTTCAGTTACGAGGGTGTAGTCTTTCAACGATTTGCCAGCGGGCACCTCTAAGTCCGTTTTTTGCGAAATGCGTGCATAGTCACTACCTATCTCATCGGTTACCACTTGTGTGCCCCATACTGGCACATGCGCATCTTCGGTCACAATAAGGTGTACATTGCGATATATGCCTGCACCAGGATACCAACGCGAACTCTCGTTTTGGTTTTCAAGGCGCACAGCCAATTCATTTTTCGCACCTTTCTTTAAGAATGGGGTTGCATCCACATAAAACGTATTATATCCGTAGGGCCAATACACAGCTTTCTCGCCATTGATATACACCTGTGCATGACTCATCGCACCATCAAACACCAAGGTGCAACGCTTGTTGTCCTTAAATTCGGGCACTTCAAAGGAAAGTCTATACCACCCCGTGCCCACAAAAGGCAAACCACCCGTACGGCCTGCATGTTCCATGGCTTGTGTTTGTCCATCTTGTGCAATAGCAGTGTTTTGTTTATCGTTATCTATGCTAAATGGTCCATATATAGCCCAATCGTGAGGCACGGTTACGTTTTTCCACTTTGCATCATTATAGTCAGCACGCGCAAACTGTGCATCGTCTAAACGCGTAAACTTCCATCCTTTTTCTAATTGACGTTCAGTGCGCTGCGCCATCACACTGAAAGGCATAGAAACAAGTGCAGCACAAAACAAACATCTAGTTAAGTGTTTCATATATACGTTTTTAGTAATTTTTATTTGCAGAAAGATTCCATCACCTTCGAGGGTTTACCATCTTTCGTAAAGGCTCCCATGTCGTAGGCACCCCAATTATCAAAGAAAGTAGTGTACGATTGTGGACGCCAACTGCCCCACACTTCGGGTTCCCAATAGAACACACCGCTACAAACATTTATTCCTAACGCCTTTGCCTTTGTCATAAAGTCGGTTGTAACCTGTGTTGCCAAAGCCTCATTTGCCTCGCTCTTTACACCAAACTCTGCCACAACCACGGGCACCTTATAAGTGTTGTGCACCTCTTTTATGTAGCTAATAGCTTGCGTGTTCACGGTCAATGGGTCTACTCCCTCTTGGTCTATTTGGGGATAATGCGAGAAAGCCACAGCATCGAACTTGCCACCCTTGGTTTTGAACTGTTGCAACCACCAACGATTGTCGGCAGCCTTGCTTGCAGTGTTTAGGTGCAACATCACCTGAGCTTGGGGCAATACCGCCTTAGCAGCATTATAGCCCGAGTTATAAAGATTGACAAAGTTCGACCATCCTGTACTGATATCCCCTTTTTCGTTCCAAAGTTGTCCCATAGGGTGCAACATTCCGTTTCGAGTTTCATTACCTATTTGCACCCACTTGGGTGTAACACCAGCAGCCACCACGGCTTGCAATACGGTACGTGTATGCGTAGCCACTTGCTGGCTCAGTGCAGCTAAATCAAGGTTTTTCCAAGCCTCTGGCGTTTGCTGACGCGAAGGGTCTGCCCATAAGTCTGAATAATGAAAATCTATCATCACGTCCATTCCTGCCTCTTTAGCTGCCTTTGCTTTAGCCACGACATCGGCAGTATTATTGAAATGACATGCCGCATTTTCAGGATTTACCCACACACGCAGTCGAATGGCATTGACACCCAATTCTTTCATCAGCACAGGGCAAGTACGTTCCTCGCCCGCTACATTATAAAAATGCTTACCATCTGCAGCCATTTCAGTATACCAACTGATGTCGGCTCCACGCACAAAGGAGGTTGTAACCTCGGTAGGTGCATTAGGAGGGGGAGTTGGATTGGGATTGGTTGAAGAAGACTCAGGACTATCGCTGCCACAAGCTGCAAACGATATGGCAAATAGTGCCAATAACGAATATATTTTCTTTTTCATGAATCTGTAGTTTCGGTTACGACAAAAATAGACATTATAAATTAAGTGTACAAAAGATTTTCCAAGAAAGTCTTTATTTCAGCAAAACCTTTTTGATTTTTGAGTCTACGCGCACCACATAACACCCCATGGGCAATGCAATAGAAAGTTGTGCCACCTTGCCTTGATAACAAACACGTCCGTCTGCTGAGGCAATGCTAACTGCCACGGGATGGGCTGCCGACACATTTATTTTTCCATTTTCAATGCTTACGCAATCTTCAGCACGCTGCAAATCGGTTACTCGGGCAGCCACACCATCGTCTACAAACATCTGCCAGTTTGTGCCATTTGCCACAAGTTGATAACCTTGTGGCACTGTAGTAGGTGCAGCACTTCCTATTCGCGTAATGAGTTTTCCCTTATGTCCAATAGCGTGACTCTCGTAATATGTTGAATGCACTGTTACTGTTACATCACTCTGAGAGTGAAGCCCCACAGCACGTCTCACAGCTATCATATGGTTAATGGCATCGCGATCTTCTCCCACCCAATGTGGCCAAAACACACAGGGGATGCCTGGCGAAGATAGCAAAAAAGCATAGGCTGCCTGAATATTGCCCGTATACTTATTTTCATCGCGATAGGTATCGTGATTATCTACAAAAGTCACTGCATAACGATTGTAATTGTGGTGATGAATCATACCGGCGGGGCGCCATGTTGTTTTGTCTTCAATCCACGACATCTTGGAAAAGTTGTTCTTTGCCAAACCATTGTTCAATGCGGCGTATTTTGCAGGAAAGTCAAAAGCCATACTTTGTCGTCCCGTAGCCTCTATCCAAGTAGCCACAGGGTCGTAACCACCATCCCAATATTCACCTACCGACACATAAGGTTGCGTAGCTTGGTTATAAATACCCACGTATTTACCATTAAAACCTTTGCAAAAGTCATAACGCCAACCATCATATCCCCACTCACCATGCAACCAATTAAGGTATGCCACAATGTCTTGCTGCACATACGCTGAAGTGTGGTCAAGGTCGCGTGCGCCATTCCAATTTTCACCTGTGTCTTTTGCCCCTTTAGCAGTGCCATACCAAGTGCCTGCCGACTTGTCCGTATTCATTTCATCATCGCGACAAATGTGGTCGGCAGTGAGTTGAAACGACCCATACGTGCCAAAATCATCGGTGGTAAAATTGCCCCAACCTGTGTTTCCTGCACGATGGTTCACCACTATGTCTGCTATCACTTTTACACCATTATGATGAAGCGTAGCAATCAACGATTTCAAATTTTCTGCCGTGCCCCAACATGAGGTTTGGTTGTTCCACTGACGCGGATGGTAGCCCACATTACTGTCACCCACAGCTCCCCCGCCCTCAGCACTTGCCGAAGGAGGCAACCATACTAACGTAAAGTTTTTGCCAATCTCGTCAGCCTGTTCAGCAAGTTGTGTCCAACCTGTTTGCTTTTGCGAGTTCCAATAAAAACCTTGCAACATCACATCCTCACTCTCAGCGGGGGCTTGCGCAAACATCGAAGCCGACAACAGTGCAAATAATAATACCGTAAATTGTTTCATATGCCTAACTTAAATATAACGAGCCCCACCCCACAAGGGATGGAGCTCTTTACTTTTTCTTACAAACTCAACGTAAATTAATTGTTCGCCGTGATGCTATAGTTCATTTCATAGAGGTCTACCTTGATGGTAAATGATTTAGCACCCTCGGGTTCTAACATATGCCAAGAATACTTGTCACCACCAATCACAAATTTACCTTGCGTTGCTTCATCATCTTTTGTCGAAGCACAAAGGCAGTTGCCCTCGTTTGCCCAAACAAAGTTGCCATCTGCGCCAAAGCCCGACTCAGGAGCTATCTTAAACCAATGCCAATCACCATAAGCAGGCACGGTTACAGTATATACACCATCAGCCACTTTCGTCATGGGGTGACTCTTGTCTGTGCCCAACGCACCTATATAATAATAGGCAGTTTCAAACACAGGAGTAACGGGTTTTACCTTTACCTCAATGTTTTTGCTCACGCTCACACGGGCTTTCTTATCAGCTGAAGTCCAAGCATAAACTGTAGTTTTAAGGTTGAGTGTACGCAACTCGGGGCGACGTCCAAATTCTTTGGTTACCACTGCTATCAAATCAGCTGTTGCCACCTTACCCTCTGCGATTGATAATGGGGTGGTACTACCATCAGCAGCTACCACATCGAGTGCTAAAGAATCTGTCACAAAGTTCTCTGGTTGATCTACTGAGATTTGTGCCAATTCTAAACTATCTGCCGTGACAGTAGCCAAATCTATGTCGGCACAAGGTGTCACGTTGAGCGTGATACGCTGAGCATCCTCCTGCGGACTGCTCTGTGGAGCCGACCAATCCGTATAATCTTCATCGCAAGCTGTCAAGCAAACCATTGCCATCAAGCCTAAAACAATTTTCTTAATCATAACCATCTTTATTTTAAGTACTAAGTAATACATTCTAATTGAAACGATTAACATTACACTGAAAAAGGAATCTTAAGCATTCCCATTAGAATGTAATACCTTAATACTTACTACTCTTTATTCTTTAATAAGTCGGAATGCGCCTGTAATGTCGTTTACAATAACCAAATAATCTGCCTCGGTCTTCACGAAGATGTTTCCACCGCCACTCTTAGCACCAACGCCATAGTAGCCCGACTTACAACTGGGCGTTTCGTCATACTTACTACCAATTTCCATTGCCCAATTATTAGCTTGGAATTTGAATTCGGTAGCAGCTGGCAAATGTATGTGCGTATACCAATCGTGATTGTTAGCACCTACTGCACTATTTACAGGAGTCATTGCCACACCATCGCCCCAATTATTGAAGCTACCATTCAAGTAAACTTGGTCGTAAGTGGTAGCATCGTCTGTCTTGGTGATGCTAATGCCACTCGCATTGCCCTCAGCCACTTGTTTGGTATCAATCGAAATCGTATAAACACCATTCTCTGTAGCCGAAATATTAGCAGCTCCACCATCGTTAATAACGAATTCGCCAAATGATGCACCTTGACCTATCTGTGTAGCCCAATTATCGGTGAGCGAACCACGGAGTTTAAATTCTGTGCCTGCAGGCAAGAAACCTGTCCACGACACAGTGCCATAACCCGTATCTTCGTTATAGCTATCGCCTGTGAGATAGAGCGGGAGCATACCTGTCATCAAGTCGCCACCCCAGCCACCTTCGCCGAAGCAACCACCAATGAGATACCATGTAACGGGTTCTGCCACTTCCATACGTTGGTAATAAGGCACATAAGTCAACTTCACAATGTTCGAATATACCTTAGGCGTAGAAGTTGTTTGTGCACTCAGGCGATAATATACATTGACCTTTTCAGGCACATCGGCAGCACTGCTTACGCCTAATTCGCGAAGCAAGAGCAAGTCTACATCGGCAGCGCCTAATTTATACTCGCACTTTGTTTTGCCTTCGTCATATTCTTTAATATTAGCATTGTCGGCAAACTTCAATGTGCCATCTGCTGCGGTTACCACCTCAGAGCCATCCTTGCTTACCACATACTGCAACTTGTAGTTCGTAACCAACGGCATACCGCCATAGTCGGGTTGGCTCCAAGTAAAGGCTATTGAATCGGTTGTATTTTTCAAGTCATAAGCATTGCCCGCCAAAGCTGGTGTGTTGAGCGTGAAACTCTCGGGCATGTGCAACACGGGGTTCGAGTCGTTATCGTCGACACACGAGGCGAGGGTCAGTCCCAAGCCCATTCCCAATGCTGCTGTTGACAATATCTTATATAGTTTCATAATGCGTTTTATTAAGAAGGTTTACTTAAAAAGTTGAGTGGTTTAAAAGTTGAAGGTAAGGCAGTTTGTTTAAGAAGTCGTCTAAACTTTTCTGACGAAGATTAGGTTTAAACTTTTATCTCTTCTAAATTCAATCTTTACCTTTCTTTTTGACCGCTTTTTGACCTTTCATCGGTCATGTAGCTCGCTACACTCCCTCTTCAATGCCCAAAATCGCTTCAAAAATAAAGGCAAATCTTGAACTTCATAAAAGTTTAGACGACTTCTATAAAACACTTACCTTCCCCCAATTTTTTTTACCAATTATCCTTGTAAACTTTAATTATACCCTTCGTTTTGCTTCAAATTAGGATTGTTGCTGAGGTCGGTTTGCGGAATGGCAAATACTTTTCGGTAAGAAGAGAAAGAAGTACCATTGGCCTCGCCTCCCATATATTCCCACTTGTAGTCTGACTGACCTGCAAACTTATTAAAGCGGATAAGGTCTGAGCGACGGCGACCTTCAAACCAGAACTCACGTGCCCATTCTGCACAGATATCATCGAGCGTAGCATAGCTAAAAGGAGTAGCATGTGCACGATTACGCAACTCATTGAGTTTGCTATCTGCATCTGAATTCGGACCATTTTTGCGTACCGAAGCTTCAGCATAAATCAAGTAAGCCTCTGCCATACGCATCAAAGGCAGGTCGGTGTCCACATAGTCAACTGCCGAAGTTGTACCTCCATCTGAGCGCACATTACGGAACTTCACACTGGTAAAGCATTTGCTTAAATCGTCCACCTCTGTCAGATATTTGCTATAGCCTTTTGAATAGAACAAAGCACGGTCGTCGTTAGCAGCAGCTGTCATGGTAGCAATACTACCCGTTTCGGGAGCATCAGCACCATTAAAGAACTGATCTACCAACTTACCCTTTACTTGCAAGCACTTACCCCAACTGAGGTTTGTACCCGATGGCACGTCTGTGTCCATAGCGTTATCGTTAGCATACGAACCCAAAATTAGCAACTGTGTGCCACCATCTGTTTTGGTGGTAATGCCATCTTGCAACACGGGCAGAATGTCCTCATACTGTGCACCATTGCTATTGTTATCAGCCAAGAAGAGCATCTGATAAGCACTATACTTCTCGCCCGTTGTAGGGTTAGTAGCTCCTGTAAGGTTCAAGTGATAGTAACCATTGTTCAGCACCTTATTAGCATACGCCATGGCATCGTCGTTGCGTTCTTGTCCTGTATACACCTCTGCATTCAGATAGAGGCGTGAGAGCAACAACCACACAGCCACCTTGTCGGCACGTCCATAAGTGTTTTTGCCAGGTTCAGCCATTTGGCTTTCGATGGCAAGCAATTCTGATTCTACAAAATCGAACAACTGCTTACGATTATAGTATACGGCATTCTCCGACGATACCGAAGTACAGAACGGACCTGCGCCAAACACATCGAGCACCGAGGCATAGTTATAGGCACGAATAAAGCGAGCCTCTGCCAGTCGCATGGGGTCTTTGCCAATGTCGTTGATATAAGAGTTGCACAATGTGATGTCGAAATAGAGACGATAATATAATCCCAAGGCAAAAGCATTGCTTGCTGTGTAGTTATTGTACATCAACTCTTGCACACCACCATCATTGCCCGACCATGTCCAAGCAGCCTCATCGCTGGTAAACTCGTTCAAGTACCATTGCATGCGGAAGTACTGTGTACTACCCTCATCGCTCATCACACTCGAGGGAATATCGGGTTTACCCGCATTGCCCTGCTGACCTGTAAGGCTGAATGTTGCATATAGCTTATTAAACAATGCATCGTCGTTAGCCACCTGCGTTTGCTGCGGGTTGATTGGCGTCACGTCTAAGTCGCCCACACACGATGTGAGGGTTAAGCCACAAGCACAAGCCATCAGCGCAGCATAATTCTTTATATTGAGTTTCATTGTAGTAGCAGTTTTTAGAAGTTAAGGCTTACGCCCAAAATACCTGTGAAGGGACGTGGATATACGTTGTTATCATATCCACCGTCAATTTCAGGATCCAATCCCTTATACTTGGTAATGGTGAACACATTCTGTGCCGTAGCATACACACGGCCATTGATTTTGCTCTTACCAATGTGGTTAAATGAGTAGCCCAGCGTGATGTTATCGAGCTTCAAGAACGAGGCATTCTGAATAAAGTAGTCTGAGCAAGAAGCATTGGCGCTTGAGCTTGTCCAGTCTTTAGCCAACTCATTTTTAAATGTGTTATGCCAAGTGTTGCCCGAGTAAATACGGCTCATACCTGTGTTCATGTTGTCGCCTGCTTCTACACCATTATAGGCATAGTTGTTCAAGCTTGCGCGGAAACCCAAACCGAGGTCCCAATTCTTATAGGTCAACTTTGTGCTGAGCCCCATAGTCACATCGGGGTCTGACTTCTTATAGAAGTAGCGGTCTTTATAGTCTATTATACCATCGGCATTGCGGTCTACAAACTCGCCAAAACGGGGTTGTCCGTTTTCATCGTATACTTGCTGGAATACGTAGAAGGCGCTTGTTGCCTGTCCTTCCTTCCAAGCCTTAATCATGTTGTCGGCTGTTGCCTTACCACCTGTACAATAGGCATTGGGGATGTAATAGTCGGGACCTTGCGAAGCTATCAATTCGTCAATCTCATTCTTGTTCCAACCTACGTTGTACGATACCTCCCAACCCCAATTACGGGTTTGCACGGGGCGAACAGTCAACATGGCTTCTACACCTGTGTTGTGCAACGAACCGATGTTGCAAAGCACGCTACTGCTGAAGTTTGAACCCACTGCTACAAAACCTGTATTAAGCAAATCGGTGGTCTTGCGATAATACCAATCGAGGTTTGCAACTACGCGGTTGTTCCAAAAACCGAGGTCTACACCTACGTTATAGGTAGTAGTCTTTTCCCAAGTCAACTCTTTGTTGTAAGCCTCAGGACGATAAGTTGAGCCATCACCCACAATGGGATAGAAGGCACCTGCCTGATTTTGTGTGTAGTTTGGCATATACACGTAGTCGCCATAGCCATGTTCTTGCTGACCTGTAACACCCCAACCCAAACGGAGTTTAAGGTCGGTCACATTCTTTGCATTCTTCAAGAACTTTTCTTCCTTAAGTTTCCAAGCAAACGCGGCTGCAGGGAAGAGGCCCCAACGCTGATCTTTTACAAAGCGCGAAGAACCATCGTCACGCAACGTGAAAGTTATAAGGTAGCGGTTGAGCAAGTTATAGTTGAAACGACCAAAGAAGCTCACCAAGTAATATTCTGTTTTAAACAGACTATTCTTTTCGGCAAAATAGTTGGCATTGGTCAACTCTCCCGGATGGGTCAAGTGTGTTGACGGATAATAAACGGGATAGCTATAATCTGTTTTGCGGTGGAAGTGTTGCCACTCATAACCCACCATCGCATCGAGATGGTGAATCTTGCCAAAGTCCTTCGCATACTGTGCATACATGTTGAGCGAGAGGTTGTATTTGTCCGACTCGTTCCAACCCTTGCTACCATAATACATGTTGTTATAATCAGTAGGCAGACAAACCTTTTCGCTACGTCCGTGTGCCACTTCCATACCACCATTCACGTGCAAACGCAAGTTTTCAAAACCATGCACCTTGTAGTCTAACTCCAAGTTTCCTTGCAACGAACGGCTCTTACCAATGTTCTCTTCTTGCATCAAAGTAGCCACAGGGTTAGCCACTGCCAATTTGTTTTGTGTATGTGTCCATTGGCTGTCGCCATAGTCTGCTGTAGCGGGCCATTGCCAAAAACCGCCATATTCTTTTCCCTCGTCGCGATCGTCATACACGGGCTTTGTGGGGTCCATGCCCAATGCCTGACCTATGGCATCGGTGTTGGCATACGATGCACGCGAATACATAAACTTACCGTTTAAGTTCACCGACAAATGGTCTTGCAAGAAGGTTGGCGATACATTAAAGCTACCTGTGTAACGACTAAAGTCTGAGGTCTTGAGTGTACCCTTTTGATTGGTATAACCAAAGCTTACGCGATAGGGCATGTTCTTCATACCTCCACTCAATGTAACGTTATGGTCGGTCGAAATGGCAGTGCGATAAATTTCCTTTTGCCAATCGGTGTCGGCAAAGAGGTGCTGCCCTGCCTTGTTCCAATAACCCAATGAGTTGTAATATTCTGAAGCCTCCCAAGCGGCATCATCTGTCAAACCTGTGCGACGACGAATCAAGTCAATAAACTCTGCGGCATTGAGCACGTCCATATACTTGGTATTGGTGCTCACCGAAACATTGCCATTGTACGAAACGTGCGGACGGGTGTTTTTGTGTCCCTTCTTTGTGGTGATGATGATGACACCATTCGATGCACGCGAACCATAAATGGCTGTAGCCGAAGCATCTTTCAACACGGTGAAGGTTTCAATATCGTTCGGGTTCACAAGAGATAGCGCGTTGGGCGAACCTTCAATACCATCGTTATCCATTGCCAAACCATCAATCACAATCAACGGGTCGTTCTTAGCGTTCAATGATGATCCACCACGAATACGAATCGTAGCACTACCGCCAGGAGCACCACTGTTGCTCACCACGTTTACACCTGCCACCTTACCCTGAATCATGTCTTGGGCTGAAGTTTGCAAACCGTGGTTTTTCTCATCGGGCTTAATGGCTGTTACCGAACCAGTAAGGTCGTTTTTCTTTGCCACACCATAGCCAATTACTACCGCCTCGTTGAGTGTAGAATTGTCCTCAAGTGTAATCACCAAAGTACCATCTGCCTTGATGATAACGGGTTTATAACCTATATAAGCCACGCGGAGGGTTGCCCCAGGTTTTACATTGAGTTTAAAGTTACCGTTTGCATCGGTCTGTGTCATGGTCTTCGTTCCGGGAACCGTCACTGTGGCATAAGCCACCGACTCACCCGTCGTGTCCTGCACATGTCCGCTCACCGTGAGTCCCTGAGCTAATGCTCCGAATGGTAAGCTTGCTCCTGCCAGCATAAGTGACAAAAGCTTGGTGTTAAGAGTCTTCTTGTTCATGATATGAAGAAGTTTTGGGTTTAAGTTTCATAAAAGGATAATGAATAAGCGTGCAAATAAGCATTCATCCTTATTTTAAACACCTATGGTTTCATTTTTTCTCCACCATGCTAATGGCAAAACCGCCACCACTTGCAGCGTGGAGTTTCAAGATAGATTTGCTAGTCACCGTTTTACGAGTAATGGTGTAAGCTTTGGGGTTCTTGTCCCACGAGGCATTCTTTGCATCGGCATAAATCGTTGCTGTATATTTTTTACCTGGTGTCAAGAAGTCGAGTTTCAAGTTTGCAGTATGTCCGTTTTCGTCGGCTGTGCAACCTACAAACCAATTTTCAGAATGCTTGTCCTTGCGGGCAATGGTCACGTAGTCGCCTGGTTCGGCTTCAAGATACACGCTCTTTTGCCAATCTACGGGCACATCCTTAATGAATTGGAAGGCGTCCATGTGCTCTTTGTAATGTTCGGGCACATCTGCTGCCATCTGCAAGGGACTGTACATAGTTACATAGAGTGCTAATTGTCTTGCCAATGTAGTGCGCACACGACTGGTGTTCGACGGATTCATCTTTGAGCAATCGGTTTCAAAGATACCCGGTGTGTAGTCCATCGGACCACCTATTTGACGTGTAAAGGGCAATATGGTGGTGTGGTCTACGGCATTGCCACCAAACGACTCATACTCTGTGCCTCGCGCACTCTCGTTGGCAATGAGGTTCGGATAAGTACGACAAATACCTGTGGGGCGTGTTGCCTCGTGGGCATTCACCATAATTTTGTAATCGGCAGCCTTCTTCACGCAATAAAGGTAGTGATTGTTCATCCACTGACCGTAGTGATGTTCGCCACGTGGCACGATGTTGCCTACATAACCACTCTTCACTGCGTTATAACCATTGTCTACCATAAACTGATAGGCCTTGTCTAAATGGCGCTCGTAATTACGTGCCGAAGCCGAGGTTTCGTGGTGCATAATCATCTTCACGCCCTTCGAAGCTGCATACTGGTGAATGGCTTTTACGTCGAAATCGGGATAAGGAGTTACAAAGTCGAATACGTAATCTTTTTCGTGTCCAAACCAATCTTCCCAACCTATGTTCCAACCTTCTACAAGCACGGCATCAAAGCCATTTTCGGCAGCGAAGTCTATGTAGCGCTTCACGTTCTCGGTGTTGGCAGAGTGTGTGCCATTGGGTTTTGCATGTGCATAGTCTGTTTCGCCCAACTTCACTGTGCTAAAGTCGTTGGTATATGCCCAAGTGCCTTTGTTGGTAATCATATCCCACCAAATGCCAATATATTTTGTGGGCTTAATCCACGACGTATCTTTGATTTTGCAAGGCTCGTTCAAGTTGAGCGTCATGCGCGATGCCAAGATGTCTGCCCCACTCTCGCCTGCTATAATGGTGCGCCAAGGCGAGGTGCAAGGTGCTTGCAAATAGCCTTTATCGCCTCGTGCATCGGGTGTAAGCCAACTTTCAAAGCTTTGTGTGGCATTGTCGTAGTTCAAGTGCATGGTCGAATAGTCTATGCAAGCTGCCTCATGCAGGTTAATGTAAAGACCATCTGCCGACTTCATCATCAATGCTGTTTGAACGCCTCCCTCCCAAATAGGGGTTTGCGATGAGTTTTGTGTCACGGCGCTCTTCATCAAACCACGAATCTCACTCAACTTGCTCGTCATGGTTTCATATTCTTGCGTGTCATAGTCACCAGGAATCCACCAAGCGGTGTGGTCGCCTGCCATGGCAAATTGGCTGTGCTCTTCTTTTATGGTGAAGTAAGTAAGATTCTTCTGTGCAGGAAATTCATAACGGAAGCCCAATCCTTCATCAAACATGCGGAAACGAATTTTTATTTCACGCTCATTTTTGGGTTGCGACAGTGTGACGCACAATTCGTTATAATGATTGCGAATGCTGCTTTCCTCGCCCCACACGGGTTGCCACGTTTCGTCAAAGGTGGTTGTGGTGTGTGTTTTTTCCACAAAACCTGTCATCAAGTCGGCCTTCTGTGCCAATTTCGAGGCATCGGCACGGGTTTTAAATTCAAAGTCTTGTGCCTTGTTGGGGTCTTCTTGTTTCAGTTCTATGCCTAAATGCGAGGGCTTTATGATGTCGCGTCCTTTATATTTTAACCAATAGGTGGGGCGACCTTGCGCATCAAGCGAAAAGTTCATCGTGAAATTTCCGTTAGGCGATTGCAAATCTTGCGCTGCTGCTGTCATCGACAAACAGGCAAGCGTAAAACTGAGCATTACTTTTTTCATTGTGCGTATATTATAATAGCTGTTTGTGTTTGGTTTTCGATTTTGTGTCTGAACTCTCTCTCTTCTGCTTTTACCTTGTTCGCAAGGCTACTTGTCATGCAAAACATTGAATCCAGCTTTTCCGATTTGGCACCAAACCTTTTTTGCTCAATCGGCGTTGCAAAACTACGATTAAGAAATTACGAAAAAAAGGGGTTATAATAAAAATGTAAATATATAAAAAGAAGTTTCTCTTGATTATCAGCACATTACGACATACGCACTACCTTAAAAATATAAATGAATAGTGAATGCACAGAACGCTCAAATTCGCTATTTTGATAGTCGTAATAAGCATTTTCCGTATTTATCCACCCCATTTTGTCAGGGTTATTAACAAAGAGAAAAGATATTTTTTTAAACACAGCAAGTCGTTTTTCTTCTCTAAATAAATTGTGTTAAAAGCCTCAATTAAGCAATAATCCACCCCCAACCACGCGCCAGCCTCACCCCGTTAGGTAGGGTGTTCAAAATTCATGAATTATTCTGCACGATTTTAGATATTTGCAGCTTCGCTGCTTGTTTTTGTGAACATTAAT
>ERZ1026862.74-NODE-74-length-54716-cov-36.580835_pt1 | contig 54716 bp, 50 predicted proteins | sample MGYA00380161_ERZ1026862 | MGnify/ENA primary metagenome ERZ1026862 (study PRJEB33269, sample SAMEA4719797) | human gut metagenome | biome: human-associated habitat; feature: organic feature; material: feces | place: Cameroon | collected 2013-10 ... | reverse complement strand
AATAAGCCTTTTATTAAATTATTAATGTTAATATAAGAGAAATATTAATTATTTGCTTATTTTTAGAAAAAAAAGCATTTACTTTGCAGCCAATTTCATATTAGTAACGAAAAAATAGATATTTATGAGTGCATTCGGAATTTTTGCGGCGATACTGACATTTGTATATGTCATCTATTATGCTGTAATGATAAGCATGGATTTGTTTGGCAACAAGAGCCAGCAAAAAGATAATGTAGAAGTCATTGCTTCGCTTGACAATAAGCATAATGAGGAAGCAGTTGACGAGACTCCTACATTTGTTGACGAAGAAGGTGTCACAGATGCTATAAAAGCACCTGCTGAAAACGCCGATACTACAGTCTCGGAGGATGTCAAGCAGGAAGTGTCTGAGGAAGACATTGCTTCTGCCGACAACAATATTCTTTATAATGAAGCAAAGGCTGCAAAAGACAAAGCAGCAGAATTACAAATTCATTCTGATGCGGACTTTAATGCAGATCAATTTGATGATTGGTTCAGAAATAGTTTGATTGAAAAGGAATCTGCAACAGAAAGTTTCTCTTAATATATATGGCTATGAAGGGAAAGAAATACATATTTCTATTATTGGCATTGTTCCTCTTTACCCAAGAGACATTTGCCGTTTGTGGCTCAACCGATTATAGCGGTAGCAGTGGAAGACTATATAATATGGTTGTATATGTACTGGCAATGTGTTCCTATGTAATGCAGCTCATGTATGCCATAGCAACCTTGTTTTCACTCTATAGTGCAACAAGCATTTATATCAAAATGCAAGCAGGAGAAGAAGGCTTTACAAAAAGCATCATTATGCTTGTAGGTTCAATTCTGTTTCTGTTGAGTGCGACAATTGTGATGCCAGCTTTCTTCGGTTTCAACTATGGTGTAACAGATAAATTATTTTAATTTTTAATTTACATATATTATAAACAAAAAAATGAATCAAACAATTGTAAAGTTCACGGCTTGCGCTCAGGGAGCAGCAGCCGTAGCCTTCAAGAAGGCAAAGTCTTTGGTAAAGAACCCTCGTGTGGCAATGGTTGCAGCATTCTTGCTCGTATTCACCGTTTCTACATTTGCCCAGAATACCGAGGCTGGTATTAAGGCTATTACGACTTCAACTGACTCTTTGAAGAAGTATGTGCCTGTCGTTACTAATCTTTGCTATGCCTTGGCAGGTATCGTTGCCATCATCGGTGCAATTTCTGTTTACATCAAGATGAACAACGAGGAGCAGGATGTCAAGAAGAGTATCATGATGATCGTTGGTGCTTGTATCTTCCTCATCGCCGCTGCACAGAGTTTGCCATTGTTCTTCGGTTTGTAATCGTCGGTTATGGCAGAAGAAAGGGTTGATTACCCAGACTACCCAGTATTCAAGGGGCTTCAAAAGCCCCTTGAATTTCTGGGTCTTCGAGGTAGATACATTTATTGGGCAGCAGCCACGGTTGGTGGAGGTCTTCTTTCATTTCTGATAGGCTACATCGTCTTTGGCTTCTTAGTTGGTTTGGTTTTGATAACATCAATTTTGGGATTCGGTGGTGCTATGACATTCATCAAGCAGCACAAGGGACTTCACTCAAAGAAGTCACCTACAGGCATTTTCATTTTTGCCCATTCTTCCCGATATTGATGTATTTTTTATGTAAAGTTAATATATATGGTTGTTATTATTGTTATACTCGTATTCGTTTCCATCCTTTCAGGAATGGCTCTTTCCATTTGGGCATTTGGCACTGGTAGCAAAAGAGCCAAGATATTCGAGGACATCTATTTCAGCGTCGAGGATGTAGAGAACAAAGGAATCATCTACACCAAAAAAGGAGATTATTCGGCTGTATTGGAAATGGAGAATCCGATAAAGAAATATTCAGCCGACACAGATAGCTATTATGATTTTACAACTCTCATGGCATCAGTCATACAGGTGCTTGGAGAGGGCTATGCCCTGCATAAGCAGGACGTTTTTGTCAGAAAAAACTTTGATATGAGCAGAGTTGCAGCCAAAAAGAAAAAAGGTAGTAAGAAAGCCTTTCTATCTGAGGCGTACTTCCGTTTCTTCAACGGACGTGAGTACACAGAGGCAACAACTTATCTTGTTATTACACAAAAAGGAAAGAAAGGAGGCATCCACACTTACGATAACTCCAAGTGGAGAGATTTCCTTGTGAAAATACAAAAAGTATCTGACCGATTGAAGAGCGGTGAGATAAATTGCCGTTTCTTATCGGCTGCGGAATGCAAAGAATATGCAGACCGATTCTTTGCTTTTGACTTTAAGAATAAGAATATATCCATGACCGACTTCAAGGTTGACAGTGAGAAGATAGGCATGGGAAATAAACAAATAAAGGTATATAGCCTGTTGGACGTTGACAGTATTGGATTGCCTGGCAATATACGTCCTTATACAGATGTGTCTGTCAACAATGCTGTAATATCACAAGATTTGTTGGCAGACATTGATCATGTGCCTGGTGTGGATTCTATAGTTTATAATCAAGTTATCTTCCTTCCTAACCAGAAGAGGGAAATGATGAAACTTGATAAGAAGAAGAACCGCCATGCCTCTATACCGAACCCGAACAATCAGATTGCCGTTGAGGACATCAATGCTGTACAGAATGAGCTTGCACGAAACGGAAAAATCCTCGTATACGCCCATTATAATCTAATCGTACAGACAAGTTCAGATTATGATTTTCAGAAGGTAACTAACAGCTTGGAGAATATCTTTGCAAGATACAACATACATATATCCAAACGAGCTTACAATCAGTTGGAGTTGTTTGTGGCAAGTTTCCCCGGTAACTGTTTCCGTTTAAATCAAGACTACGACCAGTTCCTTACATTATCAGAAGCAGCTTTGTGTCTTATGTACAAGGAACGTCAAGCCGTTGGTGACGATTCTGCTTTGAAATGTTACTATACCGACCGTCAAGGTTTGCCGTTGGCAGTTGACACATCGGGAAAAGAGGGAAAGAAGAGATATACCAACAACTCAAATTTCTTTGTTTTGGGTCCGTCTGGTTCCGGCAAATCATTTTTTATGAATACTGTTATGCGTCAGTATCGTGAGCAGGACACCGATATAGTCATTATTGATACTGGTGACAGTTACGAAGGACTTTGCAGCTATTTTGATGGAACGTATATCAGCTACTCCAAGGAAAAGCCAATTTCTATGAATCCGTTCAAGGTTACGGATGCAGAGTATAATGAGAACTTTGGTGAAAAGAAGAACTTCTTGAAGAGTCTCATTTTCCAATTGTTCAAGGGAGCAGAGTTTCCAACCAAGCTTGAAGATGCAGTCATCAACCAGACAATCGTAGAATATTACGAGGAGTATTTTCATCCTTTCGAAGGTTTCAATGAGGAAGAGAGAAAAGAGATGAAAACCAAACTTTTACTTGAAGACAAGAAAAATGGCGAGTACGACAAGTTTGAAGAAGAACTTGAAGAGCGTTATGGCGATGAATACGAGATAGAGGAACTTGAATACAAGAAACTATCAGATCGAGACAAACGTGTTTCAGAAAAGTTGAAAGCAGTAATCGAAGACAAAGCAGCTACTGAAGGCGAGAAGGAAGTTGCTCAACGAGCTTTGCAACGTCTTACTCCAGAAGTTATCGAGAACAAATATCTTATGCGTATAGAGCATCAGATAGATAAGATAGAGCGTCAGAAAAAGAAGTTGAAAGTTACAGAACTCAGTTTCAACTCTTACTATGAGTTTGCAGTAGAGCGTATTCCTCAGATAATGAAACAGCAGAATATTCAGTTCAACATCCATGACTTTGCAACAATTCTCCAAGCCTTCTACAAAGGTGGTGAGAATGAAAGCATCTTGAATAACGATATTGATGGTTCTCTGTTCGATGAAAAGTTCATTGTCTTTGAGATAGACAAGGTGAAGGATGATCCTGTTCTCTTCCCTATCCTGACCCTTATCATCATGGACGTGTTCACACAGAAGATGCGTATCAAGAAAGGTAGAAAATGCCTTGTAATTGAAGAAGCATGGAAAGCCATTGCTACACCAGTGATGGCTGACTATATTAAATATCTGTATAAGACTGCTCGTAAGCATTGGGCTATGGTGGGTGTGGTAACACAGGAAATCCAGGATATTACCTCTTCACCTATCGTTAAGGAAGCCATCATCAATAACTCAGATGTGTTCATGCTTCTTGACCAGAGCAAATTCAAGGATAAGTTTGATGACATCAAAGCAACCCTTTCTCTTACAGATATAGATTGCAAGAAAATATTCACTATCAACCGTCTTGACAACCATGAAGGTCGTTCACGATTCCAGGAAGTTTTCATCAAGCGAGGACAGGACGGTGAGGTGTATGGAGTTGAGGAACCGCCAGAGTGTTACATCAACTACACTACAGAGAAGGTAGAGAAAGAAGCATTCAAGTTCTACAGAAAACAGCTCAAAGGTAGCTATCAACATGGCATTGAGGTGTTTGTAAAAGACTGGAAGGACAGCGGACTTGACTGCACATCATTTGCCAAGCTCGTTATGAAGGAAGGTAAAATGTACAACCAAATGAATAAAAAATAATATGTTTATGCGTAGAATAATAGTTCTCATATTAATGTCAGCGGTTATACAAACTGTGTCAGCGTTAGGCTGGCACAATATAAACGTTGACCTTACAACCATTACAGCAATGGGTACTGCTTACGGTGTGGAAGGAGCCGAGGAAGGTAATACAGCAACTGCTCTTGACTCCATTTTCCAACATTATAAGAGCGGTGGCATAGCGATGGCTGGAATCTTTGTATCAAAGAAGAATGACAGGGATGCAATGCGCAATCCTGGATTGTTCGCCTCTGAGGAGAACTATTACTATAAGCGCATATACAGCTTGGTTAAAGACGGCATAATGCCAAAGTTCATCACCGTTGCGGCACAGTTTCTAAAATATCCAGAGAATGTGCTCTATTGGGGGCCTTACCTGCTCAAAACAACTTCAAATGTTGAAAACCTCTGTAAAGAGTTTGAGTTGGTTGCCACCAATGGTAAACGGTCATTCAAGGACATTAAGTTTCTTGTTATCAGTGATGACCTGAAAAAGTTGTTTGACCTTGCCCAGCTTGGAAATGTGGATTGGAAAGCTTTGCTTGACAAACTGGGTGATTTTGGCAAGGACTTGTCAAAGGATGATTTGAAGGAAGACATGAAACATTTCGGCGATGTCATTGCATCCGCAGGACAACAGACTGTAGATGCCAACTTGGAGAAGGCAAGCAAGATTGGTAACATATTCCATTCATCAACGGATTCCATTTGGATGATGTACGATAAGTTCAGAGACACCTATGAGCAAGTGAAGAATGGAGCAAATGTCAAAGACCTTCTTATGCAGGTTATAGTCACTCCTGATGCAGCAGGAGTAGCCAGACTTTTTAAGATAGATGACTACAATCTCACTGGATATATTACAAATTATCTAAAGGAGCTGAAAGGTCAGTATTATACACAAAGATGGTATATCTATACGGAAGATAGTGGCACAAAAGAAATTGCCTCATTTCGCCCATCAGCTCCTGCAAACACAAATAACAAGGATCCATGGACTGGTTGGATATACAAGTGCAATTATAAGGAGAAATCATCTCCACCGTTTCCAACTCTTACCACGTCTGAGTATAATCAGTTAAGGACTGCTGCGGAGAATGCCACAGATTGGAATGTCAGTAAAAAGAACGAATATGAAAAGAATAATCCAGGGCATACAATAAGCTTGAATTATGAACAACGTTCTTATGATTATGTCCGTGACAAAAGCGGTGGCACCTTTTCACATTCGAAGCATTGGCGAGGCAGACACTTTTCTGTATATATGACTGTAATAGATTCATGGTACATCAAACAAGAAGTCTATGAGGAAACTTTCGACTCTCAGAGTATGGATAAGGAAACTTTTGAGGCGAAGCTAAAAGCTCGTTTGAACAGTTATAATGACAACTTAGACCCAAAAGATGAAAATTACGGAAAGGTCTATAAACTTGGCAGTGATGCCCCTCGTTTCTACACAATGGCAGATGAAAAGAAATTGGAAGGTTGCAATACTGTGTCTTTCGTTGCCAACTGTAGTGGTGGTGCCAATCTTGGCGAAGGTTCTTTCAACTGGAAAGAGAACAGCAAATCGCAAAAAGGAAGTCTGACAGAACAGTCAAAACAGTTTGCGATGGCAAACAATCCAGACCAATCTTCTGATGGCGGTGACAAGGAACTCTTGCAACAGAAGCAGCAATATACAGATGAGGTAAATTCTTTGAAGAAGCAAATTTCTGCCAACGACAAGAAACAACAGGATTTGATTGACAGGATTCGAGCTGCAAAGCAAGCCAACAATTATCCATTGGCAAACCAACTACAGAAGGAGTATGATTCTCTTGATGCAACAAATGCACAACTGCAAAATCAGTTATCTGTGGCTCAGAATAATCTCAACCAGACCAACCAAGCATTGACTGAATATTATAATGATATGTCGGACAATCTGGATGGAGCCTATCGCATACCATCCAATATGCGAGAGTTGCAAGCCATGTATAAGTTGCAGTGGCAGGATGAGGGAGAATGGGTTAACGGCAGTGGCGAATACACATTTGTCAGACATGCCTATTGCCCTTCTGCTAAAGCTAATGTCACATATACCGCAGTTCTGAAGCTGGCTCGAAAGCCAAAGTATTTCCTTGGCATAAGAATCCACCGTCCAATATTGTCGGTTGATTTCACCTTGTCCGGCAATTCAAGTGCCGAGAATGTTGTGGAAGTTATGAAACTTGACATGAACAAGACAGAGAAAGAGCGTACTGAAGAAGTTAATAAACGACTGAAGGAATTGATGGAAGACATGCCGGATTGCAGTATAAGCATCAGATATGAATATTCCAACAAGGTTGACACTTCTGATGATGAGTCAGATAATTCCATTCATCTGTTATGGGCAAGCGACCGACTTGACATTGCAAGGGATGTAGAATATCAGTTGACGGAGATTTATTCACAGCTTGTGTTTCTGGAACATGTTATGCAAGCAAGGCAGAGCCTTCTTGATTTTCTAAAACATCAGATTCTTGATGTTGTGACCAGAAGCGGGCGTGGAACCATAGCAGAGTATTGTTTACAACGATGGGAAGACGCAAGCATTGCGGCAATGAGTAAGACGAATAACGTGAAGAAAGACAGTACGGCAGGTAATAACAATACAGGAAATAAATAATAAAGTTATGAGACGCAATATTATCAGATACATATTTGTTGTAATTTCCTTCTTTTGTGTTCATGGAGTTCAAGCCCAAGGTGATTTTACTTCACTGGAGATGATGATAAAGAACCATAAGCAGGTAAGAGGACTGTTGGAAGTGAGAGCAGCAGCTGAGCTTGGCGTTTTGGAATACCATAAGCTGAATGCCAAGAAGGTGAATGACTACAGAACAGTTAGCGATACCTTGGACAGATACCGAAGGTGTTTTGATGTCGTTGACCTCATATTGAAGACTGGTGCAACAGCATTTCATGCCGTGAACGCCTCCCAAAGAGTGTCCGCAAATATTAAGGGTTACTGGAATCTTGTAGATACCTATACCAACAAGATACTTTTGCATGGAGCAATTTGGCCTTCCGACACAATAATACTTACCACAAGTAAGAAGACTGTTAAGGCAATTGAGTCGGAGGCTAAAGAGCTAAAGTCTTCATACAATGATTTTGTGCTTCTTGTTGGAGGAAAGAACTCACCCAAAGAAACTAAGGTGTTAGACATGATGGAATGCCTGGATAAGATAAACACTTCCATTGACAATATAGACAATTATATAGCAGCAGCCTATTTGGAATTGTGGGGTTACATGAATGTCCGTATGGGATTTTGGAAAAAAGAGATTTATCGAGCCAGAAGTATGAAGGAAATCCTTAACGGAGCCTATGGCGATTGGGTTAAAGCCCAAGCAAAGGCATACACCTGTTTGCAAGAGAAGAAAAGCTACCAGCCAAAACAGTCACTTGGCGGTGGCGGACTTCTTGGAGAACGACGAAGGAAAGATCAATCAATATAAATAATCTAAAGTGATGAAAAGAAGAACTATAATATATGTAATAATGTTGTTCGTAGCAGTTTCTACTGTAAACGCACAAAGTGTAACGTACATCCACGAGAATGACATTATGAACCAGTTCCTTACAATGGAAACTGGAGCAGGAGCATTGACTCCTGCTGCATATTACAATGCGTTTCATAAATCGTATCAGAGGGATGCCAACGTAAGAAACAAGCTCATATACCGAACTTCTGTTATGGCAGCCGTCAATGAGGAGAAAGCTCCTGCTGAAAAGATAGATTCCGACTATGTGGCAAGAGCAAAGATAGAGGCTTTGAATATTGAAAGCCGTTCCAAGGCTACAGATATAACTTGGTTCTCAGAAAAAGCCAAAATCAACGGCAAACTCGAAATATTCAATAGAAATATCAGCCGTATCGTTACAAGTGGCGGAACCTCCGAGGATTATAGAACTTGGAGAAACATCTACAACTGCATAGAGACGGCGATAAAGTACACCCAGGATTCATATCTTGATATGGGTCAGCGGAAAAAGGAGTTTCTTGCCATCTATAGGGATATTATCAAGCGCAACAATCTTTTGGTACAGCAACTTCAAGTATGGAGAGGCGGCAAAAGAGCACAAGAACTGCTTGCCAACAAAACCAAGATTCAGCGTATTTCATCCACAAAGGTTGTAGCACAAAATGCCCTTCGAAGATGGCAAACAGCTTTTGGTACAGATGGAACAGCTACAGGCAGATAAACAACAAGCAACTATAAAGTTTAATATATAAAAAGTTTAAAGATTATGTTTACATCACTATTATTGCAAGCCAGTGGAGCTGCTGGAAGTGCGACTGGTGGAATGGCAGATTTTGTCACAGACCTCTCTAATACGATAGGTATAGACCTGTTTGATGAGGATATTGACAATGTGGTCTTCCAAACCAACGAGTTTCTTTGCAATTCCGACTTCATTGGTTCCCAAGGTCCATTTTGGTGGATTCTGCAAATGAGTATGGCATTGGGAGCGTTGTTCTCCATCATAGTGGCAGGTGGATTAGCCTACAAGATGATGGTTAAGAATGAGCCTATCGATGTGTTCAAGATTATGAAGGTGCTTGGTATTGCACTTGTCATGTGCTTTTGGTACCCACCAAGTATGTCAGGAATTGGGGGAAACAGCAACGCAAGCATCCTTGATGCGTTGGCTTACATACCAAACTGTATTGGCAGCTATACACATGACCTGTATGAGGCAGAAGCCGAGCAGGTTAGTTCAAAGTACAATGAGTTGGCACCGTTGTTAAAGAAACGAGACGAGAAGGTTGACAGTATTGCACCAGAAGGAAAGATTACGGCAGAAATCATCAAATCCGCACAGGCGCAGGATGTTACCAATCAAGTACAAGGTGCCGAGAGTACGGTTAAGGCATCTACTTCTGCACAAAGACTTGCCGACAAAGCAACTTTTTCAGGAATCATTGTCGGATTGGATAAGATTGTCATGTTCCTGTCGCTTGTAATATACAAAATCGGATGGTGGAGCACGATATTCTGTCAACAGATATTGTTAGGTATGCTAACGATATTTGGTCCGATTCAATGGGCGTTCTCAGTATTACCGAAATGGGAAAGCAGTTGGGCAAAATGGCTGACGAGGTATCTGACCGTACATTTTTATGGAGCGATGTTATACTTCGTAGGATTTTATGTTCTTCTTCTCTTTGATATAGTATTAAGTGTGCAAGTGGAAAACCTCACGGCGGTAACTACATCAGATAGTACGATAACGGCATACGTACAGAATGCCTTTATGACATGCGGTTACCTCCTGGTAGCATCTGTAGTTTCTTTAAGATGCTTGAATCTTGTACCAGACTTGGCGGCATGGATGATTCCTGAAGGCGATACAGCATTCTCTACAAGAAACTTTGGTGAGGGTGTAGCTTCAACAGTAAAACAGAGCGCAATGGGTCTCATGCGATAATAATGAATTGTAAAAACAAAAACAATGGCAGTATTAAAGAATGTAGAAAACAAGATAAAGCTCGTAATGATTGTGAGCTGTCTTTTTCTTGTAGGCTGTGTGGTCATCAGCCTTGGTAGCGTTATCATAGCAAAGACTATGGTGGACGATGCGCATAAGAAGATTTATGTGTTGGACGGGAACGTGCCTATTTTGGTTAAACAGACAGATATGTCTGAGACATTTGACGTGGAAGCAAAGAGTGACATTGAAATGTTCCATCATCTTTTCTTCACCCTTGCACCTGATGACAAGTATATTCAATATACCATGCAGAAGGCTATGTATCTCATTGATGAAACTGGCTTGGCTCAGTACAATGCCTTAAAGGAAAAGGGATTCTATAACAACGTAATCGGTACGAGCACTATTTGCAGTATCTTCTGTGACAGTATAAAGCTTAACACCGATTCGCTCTCATTCACCTATTATGGCAGACAGCGCATTGAGCGTAGAACGAGTATCTTGATGCGTCAGATCATTACAGCAGGTAATCTTAGGCGTGTGCCGAGAACAGAGAATAATCCTCATGGAATTTTGATAACCAACTGGAGAACGTTGGTAAATAAAGACCTTGAAGAGCAGAAGAAATCAGATTATTAACCCCTTATAACTTCATAATATATGAGTTTAAAGAAAATCATAATCGGGGAACCGATGCCAGATAAGAACGACCCTAAGTATAAGGAGCGTTATGAGAGAGAGGTAGAGGCAGGACGTAAATTTGCCGAGAAGATAAAATTGCCTTGGCTGTTTGGAAAAATACAGCTTTGGGCGAATGACAACAGAAAAGCATTCCTCGTCATTGTCTTCGGTATAGTCATCGGCTGTTTCGCCTTGAACATATTCAATATGGTAAGAGCCTACAACCGCCACAACAGCCGTTCACATGGTGGAACTGCGGTAGAAAGAGTTGACTCTGCATTGCAGAACAATCGACGTCACTTTAATAACAAATAAATATGAAAAAGATAAATTTCAAGCAACCGAAGTATATGCTTCCGCTTATCTTATACTTGCCAGTTCTCTTCGTGGGCTACATGCTCATCAAGACATTCCACACAGAGACGGCAGACACTACAGACCCTCGATTGAAGACTACAGACTATCTGTCAAGCGAGTTGCCTGAAGCTAACACTGATAGTGTCCTTGGTAGTAAGATGGACAATACGCAGGACATGTACGGCAAGATTTCAGACCTCTCTGGAGTGGAGAATGTCGAAAACGACAATGATTCAGTCAATAAGAAGCAGGATTATGAGTCTCGCTACAGTGAGAGAGAAGCAAACCAATTGGCACAGCAGCAAGCCGAGCAAGAAGAGAAGCGTAAGCTGCAAGCCATGCAAAACAGAGTGCGTCAGGAGCGTAGAAGTCATTCTTCATCAAGTAATGATTTTGTGGCACCTGTCAGCGACTCTGAGATAGCAAGAGTTCAAAGAATGCGCCGACAGCGCAATTGGGAAGAAATGGACAGAGACCTTTCCGGCAATAGTTCCAACAACTATATGGCAGGAAGCGGTGGAAGCAACACAGGAAATTCGTCTTCAAGCATAAGTTATGATGAAGAAGGCAATCCTATATACAACAATTCTAATAGTGGCTCTTATAATGGGATGCCGGGACATAGTAATGGAGGTTCTACCAATAACCATGTAGCAGGAGAAGAAGCTCCTGAAAAAGTTGTCAAGAAGACAAAGCAGACTTCTGATTACTTCAACACCATCGGCGGCAGCAATGAGCAGTCGAAGTTGATTACAGCCATCATCGATGAGAATGTGAAAGCCGTTGACGGCAGCCGTGTGCGCCTTCGCCTTCTTGATGATGTAGAGATAGGCGATGTTACCGTTAGAAAGGGAACTTACCTATATGCCATTATGAGCGGTTTCGGAAAACAAAGAGTGAACGGAAAGGTTGAGAGTGTCTTCTACAATGAGGAAATCATAAAGGTAAGCCTTTCTATCTTTGATACGGACGGACTTGAAGGATTGTATGTACCTATTAGCCAGTTCAGAGAAACTGCGCAAGATGTAGTAAGTTCAGCAATGCAAGGAAGTAATATCATCGATAACTCTTCAACCACAGGCTCTGGAGGTATTAAGAACTGGGCTAATACAGCCGTTCAAAATGCCTCACAGAGAGTAATGAGTGCTTTAGGGTCAGCCGCCAAGAAGAATCGTGTACGTTTGAAGTATGGTACAAAGGTCTATCTTGTTGACGAGAGTCAGAAGCAAGGCAAGAGTGCAAGAAATAACAGATAACAAAAAAGACAGTCAATATGAATACAATAAAGTCAAGAATGTGCGCACTTCTTATCATGTGCGTTTGTGTAGTATTGGGAGCAAATGCCCAGAAATCATACTATAACATGGAGCAGCTTACAGTGAACGAGAATGTTTCTACCATCATCACAGCTTCCGAACCAATCAAGCTTGTTGACATTTCCACGGATAGCGTCGTTGGTGATAAGCCGCTTGACAATGTGATACGCCTTAAACCGAAAACAGGCAATCACAACGATGGTGACGTGCTTGGTATCGTGACTATTATCACAGAAAGATACCGTGTTCAGTACGCAATGATTTATACAAGTAAGTTGCAAGAGGCAGTAACCGACAAAGAGGTGGAACTTGTGGAACGCAATGCCTTCCATAACCCAGAGGTAAGTATGTCAACCGTGGACATGGTAAGTTATGCCATGAAAGTATGGCAGAGTCCAGCCAAGTATAGAAGTACTTTTACTTATCAAAATAAGATGAAGATGCGCCTTAACAACATCTATGTAGTAGGAGAGTACTTCTTCATTGACTTCTCTGTAGAGAACAATACGAACCTTCCGTTTGATATTGATGAGTTGAGAGTGAAACTTCAAGACAAGAACCAACAGAAGTCAACCAATGTTCAGACAATAGAGTTAAAACCTGCACTTGTGCTTGACAGAAGCATCCGTTTCAAAAAGGGCTATCGAAACATTATCGTATTGAAGAAGATGACCTTCCCTAATGATAAGGTTCTTACCATAGAGCTGTCAGAGAAGCAAATTTCGGGGCGCACTATTTCAATGAATCTTGATTACGAGGATGTCTTGGCGGCAGATGCCTTCGATACACTCTTGTTGAGAGAAGAGTAATAACCATATAAATAGATGTATAATGAAGATTACAGATAATATAAAACATATCCCTACACGGATGATGGCAATACTTGTTATTGCCTTCGTCTGTGTAGGCACACTCCATGCGCAAAGTCACGGAAACCATATTATGGTAGGTGTTGGAGGTTCATATCCAAGAGGTGTTGAAGCCACGATTGCCTATGAGCATGAAACAGAATACCATAGTGCCTGGGAATATTTTGCCACAGGCTACCTCAAATACGAAGAAGACCCAGAGGCAGGTCATATTACCAACGAGTCTTTTTGGCACAGCTATAATACATGGACTGTAGGTGCAGCCTACAAGCCATGTGTAAGCAGAGGAAGAAACCATCATGGCAACTTCCGCATCGGTGTTAGCGTTGGAAGTGACTTGGATAAGGTGATAAGTGCAGGTCACTTAGGATATGAGCATACTTACAACCTTTATAACGGTTGGGGTGTGTTCTTCCAGGTGAAAGAGGATTTTGTTATCCGTGGCAAGGACACTTTCAGAACTGGAGCATCCGTAGGTGTAAAAATTCCATTGTAAAAATCATAGATTATGAAATCATATTTGAAAGTATTGTATCAACCATTGTTGGGTCTATTATTGGTGCTATTCTTGACAACGGCACTCAATTCTTGCGAAGATCATGAGCCGATAGACCCTAACGTGCATATAGGCTATGTCCTGTGCGATGACCATAGTTGCATGGACACAACAACATATTTCAACCAGTCAAAAAGAAAAGCCGTTGGCGTTGTGTTTGCAGAGCAGACAGAAGAACATCCGGCACTTGTTGTTATGTTCAAGGAAGTGAACGAGATATTTTGTGATTCCATTGGCTTGGTTAACGGAACGAGTGGCGATGTTTCCACATTTGACGGATATTCCAACACAGTAGCCATGTATAACAGTTATGTCGAGGAAACTGGCAAAGGTTCACCTTTGGCTATGAAGATGATGGATTTCCATGAAAATGGACAAAGCGACTTCATTCCAAGCGTAGCAGAGCAGCGGTTACTTGTAGCTGCTGCAAGGCAGATAAATCCCATCATCGAGAGATTCGGAGGCACACCGATTGCCTTGAACGGAGATTGTTGGTATTGGACTTCTACGGAAGTTACAGAGAACGCCGGGCTACAGGCATGGCTTTGTTCTGCTGTAAATGGTGGAATACTGCCAACACCTAAGACAGAGTCGCACAAGGCAAGAGCCGTTGTGGAAATACATTATCCAGAGTAATAATTAAAAAAACAATAGATTATGGGTGGTTGGAAATCAGCTATTGAACTTATGCCTAAAATAGGCAAAGTCATGGGTAAAGCCTTCGGCGAAGGTGGAACTAAAGCCGTTGAGCAAGTTGCCAAAATTTCTAAGGCAGAAATGAAACAGGCAAAGGATTTGAGAAAAGCAGAGGGTGCAATTAAAAGCATAGGCAGTCCTAAAATCAATGTTTCTGGTGTAGATATTTCTCGCTTTTCCTATAAGAACGGAAAGTTTTGGGATTTGAAACACGCTAACACCTCTTATTCAAGAAAAGAATTTGCTCAATTGCAGTCACATTATTCCAACCTTTTCAAGGGTGGAAACAAAAGTGGATATAAGGCATGGGAAAGAACCATACCAAAATCAAATTTTACTCCTAAGTTCAATACACTCAACAATGAGTCAAAAATTATAGGACATGGTAGCAAGGTCGTAGGAAAGGAGATTCATTCTTTAGGTAGTAATACTGCCGAAACTATTGCAAAGCAAAGGTGGTATCAGAATGTAGAGAACTGGAAAAAGGCAGGAAAGCTCGGAGTAGATGGTATGAACAAAACAGGCAGAGCTATTCATGGAACAGCCGAATTTGGATTTAGAGCAGCCAGAGGAGCCATTAAAAACTCTAAAGACCTTGCTATATTAGCAGGTACAGGTTGGGCTGCTTACAACATCTATAACGGCAATGGTATTGTAAAACCAGTCTTGGGAGCTGTTGGTGGTACTGGTGCCCAACAAGGAGGTGCTGTTAATATTGCAGAGCAACTTATTGCAGGAGAAGGTGCGCCACAACTTCATGATAATTTATCGGGGATGGTAACAGGTGTGGTAAGTGAAGCAGGTGACGTTTACTATCGTCTTAAAGACGGCACAATAGCCGTTGCAGACGAAGCTGGCAATCTTTATCAAGGAGGTAAGGATATGATTGCAGGTGCATTTAATGGCAATGGTATGGTAAACGATGGTAACGGCTATTATTCAGATCCGACAGCCCAACAATATCCAACGATGAGCCAAATGATGGGTCAAGGAAATGGAGTTGTAAATGGTGTAATGGGAGGAATGAATAATGCCTTGAACTCTGTTACTAATGGTAATGTAAGTAAACTGGACTTGGCAGGTCTTATAACCTCTGCATATATGATGTTTGGGCGTTTTGGATGGCTTGGTAAAGCTGCCAGTTTATTGTTAGGTGGCATGACTTTAAAAAATATCAATAATCATCAACAAGTACAAGTTTCACCACAGCAAAGTAACCAACAAGTAGTTGGTGCCAATGCAGTAAAAGCTGCTCCTCCTTATCAAAATACAGCAGCATTACAAGAAGATGATGATGAGAACGTTATCGTCCGCTCACGAGGCATCTAATATGAAAAAAATAGCTATAGGAATATTTGCATTTGGAACAATGTGTGCTTTCACTGTTTTTGCAGTTTGTTGTCGATTGTCATTAGATGCAACATATAGTTTATCATTATATATAGTTTGTTTGGGAATGGAGTGTAGTTCACTCCTTCCCATTATTATAGAATACGAATAAAGACAAAATATGAATAAAAAGAATTATAAAGACATGCTTCTTGAATCAGAAAGTGGATTCATGATGCCTTTCTCGCTTTTAGAGGAAGAAGAATTACCTATAACACTTGGCTATGGTAAGCAAAAGAATCCTGCGACAGGAGAGGATTTCGACCATAAAGGAATTGATTTTGCTATACAAAACAAGCCTTTGTACGCTATAGCTTCAGGAATTGTAATAGGCATGGGCAATGAAGCCGTACACGATAATTATATTGTTGCAAAATACGGAAAATATGAAGTCACTTATGGTCATATTTCCCAAGCCTACAAAAAATACGGTATGATGATTAATGCAGGTGAAGAGATTGCTCAAAGTGGTGATTTTTTACATGTCAGTGTTCGTTTCGATGGAGAAGAGCTTGACCCAATGGAATTTCTCTCAATGGTTTGGGCAAACATCCAACAACTTGCTGCGATGGGAATATCTAAGCAGCCTACTAACGAGAAGCTGGGTGACAAAACCATCAATACTCATTATGACAATGATCAAGATGAAATTCTGATGATGATGCTGCAATATCTGCCGAGCTATATGAATGATTTGCGAACAGGCAGATATATTTCACCTTCACGTTTTGAATCTTCCCTGAGAAATATCTTCACACAAGCAGCTTCAAAGAATTATTTCTTTGAGAAGATGCCAAATGTTGGTAATCCGTTAGGGCTTTCCAATAGAAGTGCGCCATTGGCAGATAAAATTCAAAACCTGCTCATTGAGGACTTTCTTGGTTATATGGTTTCAAACCATTCCATTTATCCTTCAACTTGGGATGAGCAGCAAAAAAAAAACTTTCTAATCAAGCTACCGAAGACGGATTGATAGTTGACCCTCTGGAAAACATGGCTATCAATGTAGGCAGCTATGACGTAGAACGTGAAGCCTCAGTATATTTTGATACTTCTGGTTTGCGCTGTTGGACAAAGGCATGGTTTAATGGTAGAGACAAAGGCGAAAAGTCTATAGAGATAACTCGTCAACAAGCTATACAGTTTATAAACCATCAAATAGCAATGGACGATTGGTTGTCCCGTTACTATCCAAAGCAGATGACTGCTTACCACAAGGCGATTGAACAAGCTCGTCAACAGATTTTAGGTTTTTAATTGATTAAGTTATGGCACAAGGAAATAAATATCAAAAATTTTCAGAGATTGATTACTGCATCCGCCAATATTTTAATAAATATATGGCATCTACAATAAGCCAAGAGCAAGCAAAGCTCAAAGATGGACAGACTATAGATTATATGATGGAGCAATGCAAGAAAAGATGGAATAAGGATGGAAAATTGAACCATGATACCAAGACCTTTGTTAATGCGTTTCATAGAAATCTTGTAGCTCTATATGGCAGTAAACAGTCTGCGCAACTTTTGGCGTATGCCAAAGCTTATGTGAATAGTAGATATGAGTCATTGACAGTAGAGCATCTTGCAAGAAAAAAGGTTCCACAAAGTTCTGCTGAGTATATAGCCAAGAAAATGTTTTCAGAAAGTCTTATAGGCTTTGGAGCAGACCTTGCATCTAAGAAAGATGACCTTGGAGATAAAGTAAAAGAAAAAGCGGAAGAATTATATAAACCTTCTGCTTTGGAAGTTGGAGCAGGTTATGTCGGTGCTGCTGCTATCGACACAGCAATTACTGGTGGTGTTGGAGGCATAGCTACTGCGGCTACAAAAGGAGCAGCAGTAGCCTCTGCAAAAATGGCAGCATCACTTACTGCTAAAAACGTTTCAAAAACAATGGCTACAGATTTAGCTATACGAGGAGCCATCTATGGTGCAGGAAAAGGAATTGATGCCTATCTTGACGAAGACAATTTCGGAAGTTTGGTTTTTGGAGACAAAGATGCAGTTAAGAAGATTCAAGGAGGAAGCTACCAATATAAAAAAGGAGGTACAGAATATATCAATTCCTTGAATGGTCAACTTAACAAGAAAATCAAGACTCCATCTTTAAATACAAGTTCCATCATAAAGAAAGAGAGCAATGCCTTATTGGTAGCCAATAAAGGAAACTCAACTAAACTGCTCAATACAATATCATCCAACTTCTCAAAGCAATGTATTTCATTTAAAGAGAATAGTAAAATACCAGGTTGGATGTTAAATAACAGTGCCAAACAAAACAGAGCCTTGGCTTCATCCTTTTATGCCTGTGCAATGGAAATGTCCAAGAAGCAACAGCAAGAAAGAATGTTTGGTGGTAAGAAGATGACGATTCAACAAGTCAGCCAACGAGCTTATGACTACGCAAGAGCAGCCGATGCAATAGATAAGCATCACGCTCAACTGAATAAACGTGCAGGCTTTTCGTCAGAGACACAGAAAGCTTTGGATGATTGGGATAAAAACATGGCTATGATCAATGCGGTAGATGCAGGAGCGTCAAGTCACAAGAAGACAAAATCCTATCATGCTACCTCTTCAGGAGTATCATCTTCTACAGGTACCAATTCTGTAACACAAAGTCAAGGTTACAATCCATATAGCCAACAGCCACAACAAGCACCCACTCGTAATGCTACGACAAGCCAAACCGCAGGTTGGGGAAATGCCTTGGAGCAAATGGGATTGAGTGGATTTAGTGATGTCTCCAAAAACATGGGCTATGTGTTGGCTATGTTACCAGACATGCTTATAGGTATGTTTACTGGCAAGAACCCGAATATGAAACTTGAAGATAATTTCTTGCCTTTGGCTGCTATATTTGGAGGAATGTTCGTCAAGAATCCTCTTTTGAAGATGTTGTTGTTGGGATTTGGAGGCGCAAACCTGTTCAACAATGCAGGTCATGCTGCTCTAAAGGAAGGATATGCAAAAACTTCCAGAGCAGTGACCTACAAGACATATTCTGACGAGCCGTTAAACAAACGTATTTCAAATCCGGTCATGAAAGGCAGTTCGATGGTTGCAACCATCGATGGAAAGCCAATGGTCATTAATATTTCAGATAATGCAGTGGATGCCTATGAGCGTGGCAATGTACCACTGAACACCCTGGCTAATGCTGTTCTTCAAAAGTATGATGAGAACAATGCTCTCGCTTCTCGCAATTATGAGTTGCATCATCAAGAAGAGAATGTAGAGCAGCAACGAGGTTTAAAGTAACACCCCTATGTTTTTTAAACATATATATATATTAACTTTTTAGTAGAGCTGCCTGGCGTATTTCGTTGCGTCGGGTGGCTTTTTTCTTTTTACAAATCATGTTTTGTAGCTAAAATAAACTACTGCCGTTTTTTAACATTTCAAGCCGCAAATAAGTCTTTTATTAAGTTATTAATGTTAATATAAGACATATATTAATTCTTTTGTATGATATTGCTAAAAATGTATTTACTTTGCTGCTTGAAAGGACGTATTTAGTCTTTATAAAAGAGTCATTTATAAAATATAAGATATTATCAATATGGCAATACAAAAAACAAAAGAACCATCGAAGGTGGATGCGGCTCTCCAACGTTTCGCAGAAATGCTGATAAAGCGTATGGAAGAAATGCAGAAAGACTGGCATAAAGGATGGATTGGTGGTGGATCAATGTTTGGTCTGCCTCAAAACATTAGTGGTCGAACGTATGAAGGCAGCAATGCCTTCTTATTGTTCTTACATACAGCAAGTAATGGGTATAAAGCACCTGTGTATATGACTTATGGGCAGTTACATAAAGAAGGTGCGCATGTACTAAAAGGTGAAAAAGCAGTTCCTGTTTTCAAATGGGGATTTTCCATAAAGGATAAAGACGGCAAGAAGGTAACGGAAGAGGAGTTTCATAACATGACAGATGATGAGAAAAAGGAATGCAACCGCCGTCCTTTTCTTAAAATCTATCCAGAGTTTAATATTGACCAGACAAATATGTCTGAGGTCAATAAAGAGAAATATGATGCGGTGGTTTCTCAATTCAGAAAGACAGATGTGCCAACTATAACAGATGGAATGTATGTCAATAAGGCAATTGACCGTATGATGGAAAAGCAGGAATGGGTATGTAAAATTCAATATGACAAGGAAGAAAAGGGCGCATACTATAATCCTGCAAAAGATATAGTTGTCCTTCCAACTAAAGCCCAGTTCCGTATTCATCCTGATGACCCGGAAGAGTGTTTTAAGGATGGACAGGAATATTATGGTACAGCCTTGCATGAAATGGCTCACTCCACTGGTCATCCTTCTCGTCTTGACCGTCTGAAGCCAGCAGCTTTCGGTTCCCCAGAGTATGCAAAAGAAGAACTTGTTGCAGAACTCACTTCCGCTATGGTTGGTAATACCCTTGGTTTTGACCGTCGAATATCCGATAACAATGTGGCATATTTGCAGAACTGGACTTCCGCACTTCGCAAGGAGCCAAAGTTTATAGTATCTGTCATGGCAGATGTAAACAAGGCATCAAGAATAATTATCGAGAATATCGACAAGCAACGTATTGCGTTAGGGGAGAAACCTCTCGTTCAAGGTGCTCTTGATGGTGTTGAAGAGAAAGTCAAGAATGAACAGCAATTTGAAGAGATAAAGGCAGACCAAAAGAAGGAAGACCCAAGAGAAGCTATAGCAAAAGAATGGGATTCACTTGCAGAAAAGCCAACTGTAGAAATGGAGTCTGGCGATGTCCTTCCTGTTGAATACAACAAAGAAAACGACACCCTTGATGTTCTTATCACCAACGAAGCTGGTAAGCAGGAGGTATATAGTACTAACTACGACCATGATAGAAGCATTGAAGAGAATGTCGGTCATGTTTGGGAAGAACTTTCGAACTTGAAGCAATATCAAGCTAAAGAGGTCAAGGAGGAAACATCATCAGAAACTGCCAAAGACTTAGGCGACGGTTTGAGCAAAGAGCCAGAAATTGATGATAAGAAGGATAATTCTGTTCCTATCGAAGATGGAAAAGGAGGATTAACTCCGAAAGAATACTTTTCCACTCTTATGGCAACACTAAATGATGGTCAGCATGACGATCATACGGCTTTGGGCATCAAAAATATCTCTGAACTGAGAGATTATTTCAAAGATAATCATAATGTCAGCGAATGGGTGGCAAATGCAACCGATAAGGAAATCATCGAGGCAGGAGCAGATATGTTGCCTAACATACGCTATAATCATAAAGAAGGTAGAACCCTTTATGACATGGAAGCTGCCTATTCGAACATCAACGCTAAGTATGAAGATGTTTCTGATGACAGAACCAGGCAGATAGCCCATCGTATCGACCAAGCCAAGAGTATCATCACGGCTTATCACACCAACATCGAGAATGCTCATGGCGAAAATTATCTCTTTGAAGAAGAGTCTGCACATAAGATTATTCCAAGAGAAGAATATGCCAAAAGTGTTACACAAGAACAAACTGTAGAACCAACACAAGAAAAAATGGACGAAATATATTACTTTTCACATACATATCTGCAATCGACAGATAGTCGTGAGGAACTTGACAACCTTGTAGAGAAGCAAGACTATGACAGTCTTCTTTATCTTACCAGGGAGTATGATCAAGGTGACGCATTGTTACAAAGTCAGACCTATAAGAATGCGACAAAGATTCCGGGCGATGACATCCTCGCCGAGGATGACAACTACGCCGTTGTTTACAACAGTAGCGTTGGTGGCACTTATGACCTCATGCGCAAGGTCACTAAGCAGGACATTATCGACAACATCGAGAGATATGGACTTGAAAGCGATGCGTCTGATGACGTGAAGAAGGTGGCATACGAAAATGTTGCCAAGCAGTTCAGCGACATAAAGAGTAAGATTCCTGCTTTCACCATGCCTAACGAAGATGTTTTATATTTCCAGTACAACCAGGAGAGCAATAAAATAGAGGTTGGCACAACCACTAACGCAGGTCTTAAAGTTGACCAAACCTTTGACTACGATGTTGACCGTACTCTTGATGCCAACTTGGAAAATGTGTATGAGCAGCTTTCTGAATTGCCTGAATATCAACAGGCAGATGAGCAGGAAGAAGAATTGGATGAAGAGTTGGAGCCAGAATATCAAAAGGCAGAAGAAAAGGAAAATGTAGTAGCACATGAGGACAGTAATGTTCAAACCAATGTGGAGGGTCTTGCAGAAGACATTGCAGAGACTGGTGTGCCTATGGAACAAGCCGAGAAAGAGGCAAAGACCATTGTTGATGATAAGCAACATGAAGAATTTCATGAGGCAGAAGACAAGAAGCAAGAGCATGACCAAGCAAAAGCAGAGAAGGCACAAGCCGATAAAGAAAAGCAACAGCAAGAATCTAAGAAGGATGAGGATAAGCCTTCAAAAGGTGTTGCTCACGCAGCAATATTGCTTGGAGCTTTAGCCGCTGCAAAGGCAAATGACGGCGTTTGGATGAACAAAGAATCCAAGAGTAATGCAGAGTTTATCTTTTCTCACACCCCTGTCACTGCATACAACAATATAATGATGAACTTGCAGTCTGACCAAAAGGGCTACCGTACAAACGTCTTCACATCGTTCAATAATGCTCAAAAAAATGGTGTTGCCGTAAAGCAAGGAGAGAAGGCTACACCATTCAACTGGACTAAGTGGGATTATCAGAACCTAACTGATAAGAATGACATTATCAGCAATAAAGAGTATGAAAAGTTGTCGGATGAAGAAAAGAAGATGTATGGCAAACACGCTTCTCGCCTTACTCAGTATATCTATAATATAGACCAGACAACTTATCCTGCTGTTGGTGGTGACCAGTTTGTGACCCTTTTAAAAGAGAAGGGAGCACAACAGGAGAGTTTGAAGCCTTCTACTTCCGCAAGCTTCTTGAAGCAGTTTGATGAAATAAAGGCAAAACACCCAGATGTAATTGTCATTATGAGGAAAGATGACTCCTATGAGATATATAAAAGTGACGCTAAGAAAGCGGCAGAGGCTACACATTTGCCTGTTACCAAACAGGAAATTGAAGGTAAGAAGATAGACACGGTATCTTTCTCACATACAATGTTGGATGTACATCTGCCAAATATCATCCGTGCAGGTCATCGTGTTGCAGTTTGTGACCAACTGGAAGACCCTAAACTTGTAAAAAGTGTTCCAGAGGGCAAAGCTGTTCTTGACAGAGCTTACTCCACAGCAAAAGCTGTAGCGAAGCAGGAGGGTATAAAATATGAGCGTGTTATGGTGATTCAAGATGCCAAGTATGACAAGACAGATGACAAGATTGAAGTAAGCGGCATGATCGATAAGAGTGTTGGAAGCGAACGCCTTGCTGCTTTACAGAAAGCCAATGACATATATAGAGCTGTCGTTGCTGCCACTGGTACGGAGAATCGTCTTGATCGTTCGGGTAGAAACAGCCTCCTTCCAGAGGATGATGCCAAACATGAGAAACTTGTGCAAGAACTTGCCGCAGGTGTGCTTATGGCTCGTCAAGGACTCCCTGCAACACTGTCGAAAGAAAGCCAGAAACTTATCCCTTATTGGGAGCGTGAGTTGAAGGAAAATCCAAAAATGGTTGGAGTCATCGAAAGGGATGTGAACAATGCCGTTGAGACTATTGACAACTTGATAGCAAAACGAAAAGTAGATTATAAGGCTATCCGTGGCCAGCTTCCACCTAAGATGATTACGGATAAGGCTGAGAACTATTCGTTAGCCGCAGATTTGGCGAAACTTCCAAGTATAGATACAAAGGAAGTTGTAGTCATAAGAGACAGAAAGGCAAACAAAGTTGATGTCATCCTTCCGGCTGGTGCTTCAGTAGAAGCTAACAATGAGGTGCCAGGAATGCGAAAGGACAGAATTTCTATCGCATTGAAGAAAGAAGGCTTTAATGAGGTGAAGTTCTATAATGCAGGAGGCTCCTTAGGCTTGAACAAGCCCAACACTTACTTTGAAGGCAAAGATGTAAGTCTTAACCAGTTGAAGCAATATCAGCTTGTAAACCACAAGACCATTGAGGTTGCCCAACAGCCAAAGCAGGAGAACAAGGTTGAAATAGAACATTTTCGAGCTATCAAGGATGACTATGGACGTTGGGCATTCTATATCAAGCCAAAGAATGAACCGCAGTTTTCTGTTTATCCACCCAAGGAGCACATGAATAAATATTTCAGTGTGCGTAACACTCCTGATGAGAAAACAACACGTGCGGCTTTGGCTAACAAATGGTATGAGGTAGGCAAGCAGTTTCCCGACGTTAGAGTTGACATCATCAATCCACATCCAGCTAAGGATATAGATATGAGCAGGATTGTCAATCCAACCATTACGAAGTCGGCGCAGGATCCTAAAGTGAAGCTTGTTTTTGCCACTATCGATGGAGAACGTCACCATGCACCTGTCAACGAAACGCATTGGCAAAGAATGTGGCTTGCTGATAATATGGCAGAATACAAGAAGGCTGTTGCAGCCGTTGTTTTTGAGCCTGTCCTCAGAAAAGGCATGGAGAGTCAGCAGGCACAAAGCGAGGTCGTGAAGGAAACTGAGAAGGTTGAGGTGAAGGAAACACCTGAGCCGGAGCCAAAACAAGAAGAACAGGAGAAGCAATCCACATCACGTGGAGTGCATATATAAAATAGGTAGAACAACAGAGAGTGAGCCGCAAGGCGCACTCTCTTAATAAAAAGTATATATGTCAGCAGTAAAAGAAGCTTTTTACGAGAAATATGCACAAGCAGCCATTGACCAACAAATTAAGTATGGCATTCCTGCCTCTATCACCTTGCAGCAGATGGCATTGGAAAGCGGTTATGGCAAATCCGACCTGGCAGCCAACTACAATAATTATTTCGGTGTGAAAGCAGGTAGCAGCTGGAAAGGTCCCACCATTATGAAGGTGGATGACCACAACTATCCGGAAGCATTCAGGGTTTATGGCAGTGTAGAGGAGAGCGTGGAGAACCATTCTAAAGTACTGATGGCTTCACGTTACAGAAACTGTTTCAAATACTCTTCTACCGACTATCAGAACTGGGCTGTCCAAATCAGGGCAGCCGGTTATGCCTCAGACAAGACCTATGCCCAGAAGCTCATCAATCTTATCGGTGAGAACCAGTTATACAAATATGACCAGATGGCATTGGAGCAAGCCCGGCAGCGAGGCGTAGAGATTGGATATATGAGGAACGGCAAAGCCCCTTCCACTCCAACCTATGCCCCTTCCAAGCAGTTGCTGAATCCTCTTCAGGGAAACTGGGCTTTGCCGATAGATTTGTCTAAAGTTAGACTAAGTTCTGAATATGGAGTGAATCGCCCAGGACACAAACATGGAGGTCTTGATTTATCTACAAAAGGTCAGAACCTACCTGTTTTTGCTACGGAAGACAATGGAAAGGTTACCGCAGTGAAACCCTATAATGGGGCAGCAGGAAATATGATCACTGTGGAATATAGTCGGCAAGATGGAACAAAGTATCAAACGACCTATATGCACCTTTCACAATTTGGTGTAAGAAAGGGCGATATTGTAAATGCAGGACAGCAGATTGGTGTTTCGGGCAATACCGGGGATAGTACTGGACCACATTTGCACTTTGAAACCAGAGTTCTGAAGCAAAATGGCGAATGGCAGAGATTCAATCCGGCACTATATCTTGCAGAACTGGAGGTAAGAGGCAATATGCCTGTTGCACTTGACAAGAATGGCAAGGATTACCTGGCAGAAGCACGCTCATCCATGTCTTTGGAAAGCGGTCAGACAGGAAATCAATTGCAGCAAGACCAAAACATGAGATTGTTGGCAAATATAACCAATTCTAACGACCCAAATAAATGGCTTGCCTACCTAATGCAGCAGAATGGAGAACAAGCCACAGGGCAAGATATGTTCTCTGAATTGATTTCCTCAATGTTCAAAGCTGCCTTAGGTCTTGTCATGAAGATCAAAGCCGATGAAGTAGCCGACAAGATGGCTAATAACAATTCACAGATAGAAGCCAATGATCAAACCCAAGAGGATAATAATGTTGTGAAACGTGACAGGGAAACTGTAGATGTGAAAGCATTGCAGCAGAGGGCAAGCGTAAACTTTGACACAGAATGTCCTGAGCAACAGCAGTCCAACGGACAGCGTTTGGCTTAACTATACAAGTGATAATAATATAAACATATAAATATTAAGACAATGATTAAATTGAATGCAACAGTTTGCGGAAACATCGTTAGTTCCGCAGAAGAAAAGACGGCAAATGATGGCAGTAAGTTTATTTCTTTTGCCATAGTAACAGCAATGCAAGGTAGTGACCAAACTGTTAAGGAATTGCATATTAATGTCTCAGCACCTTTTAATGCCGAGACGATGAACCACTATTCTACTGGTCGAAGAGTCACTGTTAATGGTATTGTACACATAAGAAAGAACCAGAATGTTGAGTACTGGAACATGCGCACCGACAAGGAGGCAGAGTTTAATGAATCTACAGTACCTGACCGCTTGGAGGGCAGTATGGAGTTCTTGGGTAAGATTGGTAAGAAGGGTATCGAAGACCGTAAGAGTAAGAAAGGTAAGGACTTTCAGACTTTTTCTGCTTTCTCTTCTGACAAGAATGGAGAGAACCGTGAATTTACATGGGTAAACTTCGTTGTTCTCAATCCTATCCATGCAGACTATTTCGCTGCTGAGAAATATGTGGAAGTACATGGTGACCTACGCTTGAATGTTTACAAGAGCAACTTGCATATAGAATGCTCTGTAAAATCTGTTGCTGCTTGGGATGTTAGCAAGAAGGAAGATGGCACAGCAGCGCAAGCACAGCAATAAGCACCTTATTATATCCTTTGGCTATGTAGTAGGGGTGTTGTCACTTGGAGCCATAACAGCAGCATATCTGTTGTTATCCAGGAATAAATAGTTAATAAATTATGAAATGGCATCAATGAATAGTTGGTGCTATTTCTTTATTGTAGAAATAATTATGGCAAAACAAAAGACAAAGAATATTATGAACCGCTTTTTGCAGGGATGGCAACAAATCTTTGGCGGTGACAGACAGGAAGAGGCACAGAATAAGCTTAAGCCATTTCCTCAGAACCATTATTTTCGTCCTGAGGAGTTGGATTATCTGTCAAAGAACAGAAACTTGACCACAATCGAGAAATGGGCGGTAGCTACTGGCAAATGGGCTTTTGAGCAAAGCAAGGATAAATTCTCTGATTGCAAGTATGCTTCTGTAAAATGGCAGGACGGTCTTATGGCAACATGGGTTGATGGAAGAATCATCCCAGACACACCAAGCAGACAGGCTGAGAAGTTGGCTCTCCTAAAAGAAGAAGGTTTCGAAATACCAGATAAGTATGAGAAGGTTATCACCAATTACGAGGCAAGCCGTCTTGTGGGCAAATATTTCCACAATGGAAATGATGTTGTCAAGGTGGAAGACTACGATAAAGGTCATCTGATTGGCGATACTCCAAAATTAGTGTTGCGCCGATGGGATAAAGACAACTTCATGGAGAAAAGTGAAAAGATGGAATATGCCGATTTCAAGAATGAGATTGGCAAAAGTTTTGTTGTCTTGAACGATACCGACATAAAGAAATTTGAAAAGCATTTGAATAATGTAGAACAAGGCAAGAAGCAATTTGCCAAGGTCCTGAATTACATCCGTGAATCTTATCCACCAGTCTTTGGTGGGACTCTGCCTTTGGAAATGCAGAAAGTGCATGAAGTCAAAGCTTTCGATGGTAAGGTCATACCTGCATCTTGGTCTTTGTCTGACGGAATCACATTAAAGGTTGGCGTTTATACAGACAACTCCAATAAGAAAGACAATGTGATTGTCAATGAAGACAACGCTCATAAGTATAAGACTATTTTGGACACATTAGGTAAGGTCATCAAGCAGGAGCAAGATAACGGCATTATCTATTCGTTGGTATCTGTCCTTGGAAATGATGTTGGCGAGAACAAAATCTACGCAAAGGAGAATAATTCGGTAATTTTCCCTGCCAACGAAGGGAATGTTAATGCGATTGTTGCTACAAAGGATGGCAGAGTCATACCGTTCGACCTCAATACCCATAAAGAAGTTCCTTTGGATGCCAACGAACCAGGATTTTTACTTGTCGTTATGCAGAGTGAGGGCAACATGGTACGTCAGAAACTGCGTGATACTATAAGCATCCCTAAGATGAAGGACTATATAGAGTCTATGAGGGATAAGGAGGAGTTGCTATCTGGCGACTGGGATTTGATACCTTCAAATACCACTGTTGATAAGAAGCTTTGTGAAAAGGAAAGATACGAGGAGGAGTTTCATGCCTATACACATAGCTCTTACTCTATGTCACCTGAAGACCGTAATGAAATGATTGCGGACTTGGAAGCATCGTCTTTAGCATTTCATACGGAAATGAAAAAGATGATCGATGCTTACAACAGCCATTCATATTCATTTGATGAAAATGACGTGAGAAAGTTGGAACAGTTAGATGCCATACTTGGCTTCAATAACAATCATCAAGCGGTACGTCACCACAAAGTAAACCAACCCCAAAACCTTACAGCCAGCGAAGCGGCGTTAAGAGATGCCCTTGTGGATAAAATGAAGAAAAATGGTATGGATGTCATCACTGATGCCGATGAAGCCAAGAATGTACATCAAGAAGCTTCACATGAAGTGAAAGAAATGGGAAGTCGTGTCTTTAAAAGAATGGATGCGATAGGTAAAGAACTTCAAGGTCGAACACTTACAGATTCTCAAAAAACTGTAGTAGATGTATTTAGTGGCAAAGCCAATAACATTTCCTTTGTTGCTAAGAGAATGGATGGTGAAAAAACTATAATGATGCGCCAAGGTAACGAGTTGCAAGCTGGAACAAAACATAGCGTTTTTGTGCATTTCAACACGAAAAAGGGATTCATTACTTCTGACGATATTCTACTTATACCAGAAATCATAGAGAAAGGAAATGTAACACCTTCTACAAAAGGAAGACTTGAATATAAGTATATCAATCCTTCTGACAACACAACATATAAAGTTGTAACAGAAGTAAAGAAAGGTCATGAAATTTTTAATGATTTCTATACAAATAAAAAGGTTCGTCCGTCTGTCACGTCCAGTCTCAGTAATGAGGCAAACACGAACTTAATCGCACACAACAACAACGGTCAAACCTTTTCGGATGCAAAGGTACAACAAAATGACGAAACGACCAAGAAAGATGACCATAAATTAAGTGAGTTTAAGACTTCTAAAGGCGAAATTTGGGGATTCACAACGGATGGCAAGATCTATCTTGACCCAAGTGTGGCAAACGCCGAGACCCCAATCCATGAGTACACTCATATTTGGGCTGATGCCATTCGTGAGAACAATCCTAAAGAATGGAGCAATATCGTGAATTTGATGAAAACGACTACCTTATGGGGGCAAATTAAGAAAGACTATCCGGAATTGAAGACCGAAGACGAAGTTGCTGATGAGGTATTAGCTACCTACTCTGGCAAAAGAGGTGCCGAAAAACTCCGTAAGGAAATGTCTCGTATGACCAATCACGGCAACATGACAGAAAAGGCTGCTGCTGCAAGGTCTTTGGGACGTATGGAGCATATTTTAAATAGATTTTGGAAAGCCGTTTCCGATTTCTTGCATATTCATTTCACCTCAGCTGAGAATGTAGCCGACCGCCCTTTAAAAGACCTCCTCGATGGTATTGACCCACGTGTTTACATCAAGGGCGACAAACGAATAGGAAATGGAGAATCCGTAGATGTATTGCCACTCAGAGAGCAGAGAGGACAGCAAACTTCTGAAACTCGATTTATTGATCCTCTGCTTCTCAAAGCAAAGACAGATGGCAGATGGCATACCCAGGAGCACATGGAAAAGAAAGTATATAAAGAATACGGCTCCATACTGGCAGCCTCCAAGGGATTGACTGTTTCAGATAACGGTAATGAGTCTGTACCTATGGATATGAGCGGACATAAATATTCAGGAACAACAGCAATGATGTTGAATATAGCAAGCCGCAACCATGGATATGAAGTTCCTGTCTTCCTCAACTTGGCAACCATGAATGCAAACGGTATTCGTGTAAATGAAAAAGCTGTAGCTATTCCGGTTATAACAAAGAATGGCGTTGAGAATGTCTATAACATTGATCAGACAGATTATCCGATGAAGCATCCTCAGGAGTACAGTAACATGAAGCTCAACCAAGTTCTTGAATCCCGGTTATCATCGGAGAATAAGGATGCCATTGAATCATTGGTAAACAACAATAGATTTACCACCAAAACATCCTTTGACTCTTCTGTTGGTTCCGCTTCCTATTCCGCTATTGACAACACTATACATGTTGCGCCTGTAGGAAAATATGATAAGAAGGATGGCTTCCTGCAAGACCTATCAGAGGGGTTAGTTATGAGAACAAGAAAATCAGAGCCTGTATCTTCAAGATTTGAGAACATTCTCAAAGAAGGACTGATTGTACATCTTGGCAGTGGACTTGTAGGACAGAAGTATGGTTATGATGTTGGTGAGACTGCTGGTAGCAAGTTTTGGAAGGAACGATTAAAGAATGACCCTAATTATACCAAAGCTGTGCTTAAAGCTGCCGAGAAGTCTTCTGATAAGATTATCGACTATGTTGATAAGCTTCAAAAAGGTCAGAGTCAATCATCCAACTTAGATATGCGTTCCACCACCCCCATTGATATTGACGTAGATGGTAACGGCATCGTGGAGAGTGACGAGAATCTTGCTCCTGATAAGAAGCAAGGTGCAGATGAAGAAAAAGACAACAACCAGGAAGAAAGTCATCATCAACACCGCCACTTTCATCGAGGCATGTAAATAATAAAGGCTATTGCACCATTGACAGTTCAATTTGTCAAATGGCGTAATAGCCTTTAGTTCTTTATAGAAGGGATTAACTACAACCAAAGAATTATATTTTATAAATCCTCCCCATTGGCATGATTGTATTCATTGTCATAGTACATACAAATGTAGTACTCTCCATTAAATCTTACAATATTGAACCAAACAGATTTCTTAACCATCAACATCTTGCCTATTTTCATTTCTGTATTTAGAATTTCCTCCGTTATTTCTTCTGACGGATTTTTTAATTCAGCCTCTGTGTATTTGCTTAACAACTCATTATGTACTAACTTTTGTAAAGCCAAAGTATGGCTCTCCCAATTGGGAGCTTGAAAAAAGCAAGCAATATAGTCTTTATTGTGAACAGTCATTTCATACGAAATGTCCTCCTCATCAGACAAAGTGTATTTATGAAGCGGAATGTACCGTTTGTTGTTTACAAATTGGCTCACAAGAATATTAAAACGTATTTTTATTTGGGCTTCATCCACACAATTTTTATCAGCAAGCATGATTCTCCATACCTTATTGTTGTTTGTTACTATGTAAACCCGAACGTCTGTTCCATTGAATTCTCCTTCTAAGAACTCTTTTGTACCTACTTTCTTTGGCACAAAACCTTTTCTTATCAGTTTTTGTTTCATACTTGAAACAGTTCCGTCAACTGGTATGCCGAGGAACGTTGTTATATTCGATTTCTTAACTTCCGCAAATGCCTTTGACGCTTCTTCAGCAGATAAATTCTGTGCATCTACCGAGAAAGAAAGCATTGCTACAATTAGCATTATAAATATTCTTTTCATTTTAAATAATATTTTTATTAAACAATAACCTTATAATCTTTAAGCTTCAAGAGTTTTTCTACAAGTTTCTATCAACAGAGTAATAGCCTTTAAACTATAAAAAGATAAAAGAAATAAGTCCTCAATACAGAAGTACCAAGGACTTTATAATTGAAAGCAAATCACATTTTAATGCACCGCACATGTTTTAATTCATAGCGATCACTTGCTGCTTTTATCAGGTCATAATTAAAACTCCATACTGTAGGGCAAAATTCTGTTCTTAAATGACTGTAGTCGTAATAATCTACAATATCGCCTGTACTCCAGTAGTCGTTGTCTCTCGGGAACCAATTACCATCCAAATTCCAACCATAGACTTTGTTATCATATAAAAATCTACATTTTTTTATTTCTTCTAATGTTAATTTTTCCAAGTCTTCCTTTGTAGGAAGTCTCCATCCTTCTGGACATGGGTCAAAGAATGTTTTGCCATCAGCATCCGTGAAGTCATTCCATTGCTTATCCATATATTTCTCTTGCTTTAACCACTTATCCCATTCCTCAGGTGTTTTAAAACCTCCCGAATCAGAAGAACGGATTATCACATTCGGGCTATTTACAAACTGTGAAAACATCGCACGTTCCACGTCTTCATCTTCTGTTCCACCATATAGAAACAAGCCGTTAATGTCGTATGTGGCAATGTCGTATTTGACAAGGGGTGTGCTCTCGTAATTTCCTACAAAAGCATCCTTTCGTCCGAACTGAAAGAAGAGACCGTAGGACTTGCTTCCACCAGATGGTGACGAAGAGGAAGCACCAAGATTTCTATCCATGAAACCTGCTATGAGCTTTGGCTCGTCGGTAAGCCAAAGATGCCAGCTCCAAAGATAAGCATTCGATCCTGCTCCCTTTTTCTTTATGCCCACGACCACATTACCAAATGTAGAAGTTGTAACTTTCACATAAAGAGGTTTCATACCTTTGCCATTTATTGTGTCACCATTAATAACCTTTCCATCTGCCCCACAAAAACTAATAGCACGATGGTCTATGTCCTGCCAAATGACTTCTGCTGTCCATTCTGTATTATTATCTATCACATTAACAGCATCCCCCACATCTGGGTTAGACCAGAAAGTATTGGCACGAGAAATGTCGATGCCATACCAATTGTTAGAACCAGGATGTAAAATTACAGAATTAGCATTAAATACACCTTCAAGGTGAGCTTGTTCTTTAGTAACATCTTGTTCTGTAATATTATCTGGCGAAGACGAACAAGAACTGAAGAACACAATGGAAATGACGATAAATCCACAACCAAATTTCATTATCTTTTCAAACATAATATTTATTACCTTAATTATTTTCTATAATCGTATAACTTTATAAATCTTCTCCGTTTGGTCTGTTGTATTCGTTATCGTAAAAAATAGCAATATGATAAATGTCATAACTATCTCTAAATATTTTAAACCAGACTGATTTGCTGAGTTGTGCAATCGATATACTATTTTCAATGATTCCATTTAAAAGGTGTTCATCTTCTTCATTTGCGAAAAAAAATTCTTTTAACCATGAAAGTTTAAGTTGTTCTATCTTTTTTTTAAGATCACCCTCTACATGGCTTTTTTGGAAAAATTGAGCCTCATATACTTTGTTGTTAATATACATTTCGTAGCTTATATCTTCACTCTTGTCAATAGTCGGAGCAGATTGCTCCGTATAGACATATTTAGAGGAGTTCTTAAATAGTCTTACCAAGTTGTTAAACTGTGGTCTAATTTGCTCTTTAGAATATGGAGCTTTGTTTTCTACGACTACCCTCCATACTTTATCTTTATATGAGACAATTGTTAAATATACATCTTGCCCGTTAAACTGACCACTTAACTTATAGGAATCTTGTTTGAATCCTTTTGCTATGAGTTTTTGTTTCATACATGAAACCGTTCCATCAACTGGTATGCCGAGGAACGTTGTCACATCTGTTTTTAAAATTTCATTAATTGAATCATACGCATTTTTAGGATATGAATTCTGCGCTTCTACCGAGAAAGAAAACATTGCTACAATTAGCATTATAAATATTCTTTTCATCTTAATTATTTTTGCGTTAAACAATAAATTGAAGTCCTGCCACTTTCACAAGCGGCAGGACCAAAACAATATATTCATATTTGTTATATGAAACAATCTTGAACCTTATAATCTTTAAGCTTCAAGAGTTTTTCTACAAGCTTCTATCATGAAAGACTTCAACTCCTTCTTATTCATGTCTCGTATGTTTGTCAGATGGAAATGTCCACCTACATAACCGTTGATCCAATCAGGAGTACACCACCATTTTTCAACATCGGCAATTGGCACGCCAATCTCTGAGGCACATTTTTGCTTATCAGTTATGGCAGGGTTTTTCCATCGCCACAAAGTTACGTCTCTTGCACTCTCAGAGGATGAGAGTTCCGCAATTTTAGTAATATCCTTATTCCATTCAGAGAACACATCTTGATAGCCATTCGAAATAACTTCCTCTGACATTTCTTCATCGTCCAACAGTTCTTCGGCAGTAGGTTCTCTATCACTATCTTCTTCATACCACCAACCAAGAAAAGCTGCTGCGGTTTCTTCTGTATCTTGCAGATTTTTCTCAGAACAATATATATTATACTGTTCTTTTACGTCATCAGGCAAGAATACAGAAACTATCTCTTTAGCTGTGTATTCGCCATTGATATAAGCATCGAGCATTTCTTGCTCATCAGCAAACTTATCTATTGTCTTTTCCATATCTTTTTATATTACATGTGCATACCTCGTGCTTTGTTCTTTTCAACAAGTTCATTTTGAGCTTTCACCATTTCGTTGGTATAGCTCTCTTCTGGTACATAGGATAGGTTGTTATCCTTATCAAATGTCCAACAGCCATAAAGTCCAAAATTGAACTTTGGTAACTTATCAGTTTCTTTCTCCTGCTTCCAGTTCTGTCTATCACCTTCAACGACTCTATAGCCCTTTGAATCTGAAAGATCAATACCAATTGTTATCATGTTACCACCTGACATAACAGATTGAATTTTGCCTTCTGAGAATGTCTTCTCGTCAATATAAGCCGATAGGTTATTTTTCAATCCGTTGAAATTGTTCATAAGACAATCCGCAGGGCATGAAAGAATACGGTTAGTATCTTCATCCATCTGATAATAAGAAGACGGTTGACCTTTAAGCTCTGTCAAAACAACACCTCCACTAAGAAGTGTCTTTTGCTGGGTTTTACTAAAATCTGAATAGTCACGTACATTATCATAAGGACGATAGAAGCCAGTAACCACACCGTTCTCTTCCCTACTCATCCAAATGGTAGCCTTCATTGGATTGTCTTTAGAGTCATTCTTAGAAGATACCAACAGAGGTGTTTTCTCTCCAGACAAGAGTCTGTTCATAATTGCCTCAGGAAGGTCATCTATCATTTCTTGTGAGAATCCCATACGCTCAAAATCCTCGTAAGGAATCTCGTTTTCTGTAAATTTCCTCATATTTCTTTTTTATTTATTTTGTTGTGGATGCAAAATTAAGGCTTTTCTTTAATGAACGTGATAAAAAACAAATATATCTCCTATATTAACATTTTAAATATAAAATGTATAAGAATAGGCTTAATTTATATTATTAATGTTAATATAAAACATTTATTTTTTTTAGAACTATTCCTTGTATCTATTATTGTATTTTTGCAGCTTAATAAAAAGGTATATCAATGAAAAAGATTATTGTTCTACTATTGCTTTTATGCAGTATGGGAGTACAATCCTCATTTGCAATAACTGAGGATGACATAAAAGATTATTGGATTGACAAGTATCTAAGTGTTAGCTTTCCGCTGAAGACAATAAGAATAAATTCATTCTACGGAACACGTGCTGACCCTTTCAACGGTCACACCAGGCAACATGGAGGTCTTGATTTGGCAGCACGTTATGAAGAAGTGCTTGCCATGTTCGATGGCTATGTAAAGGCAACTGGCTATGACAGAGGTTCGGGAAAATATGTAACCATGCAATTTGGTGATTATACCGTTAGTTACTGCCATTTGTCGGAGATTTGGGTTGAGAAGGATATGAAGATATATGCCGGGGAACCTGTAGGTCTCAGCGGCACTACCGGGCGAAGCACAGGACCTCATCTTCATATAACAAGCCGACTTAGAGGGAAACTTCAAGACCCATATAACCTGCTGGTATATATACGAGATACTAAGCAGAAAGCCGTCAAAGCTCTGCATTTGGACGAGAAGAAGATAATGACTCCAACAGAGTTCTTTAAGGAATATGCAAATATTGCAATGCGGCAGCAGCGCAAGTATGGCATTCCATCTTCTGTTATTCTCGCTCAGATGGCATTTGAAAGCGGATGGGGAAACAGCAATCTTGCACAAGCAGGTTACAACTTCTTCGGAATCAAAGCTAACAGCCGATGGTTGAGGGAAGGTTTGCCATATAGTGTACATAATGATGATCGTCCGAACGAAAAGTTTTGCAATTTCAACTCGCCAGAGGAAAGCGTTGAATACCATTCACGCCTTCTTATGAGTGACCGTTACGCACGATGTTGGAGATATGGCAGCAAAGACTTTCATCATTGGCTTTTGGCTATAAAAGCTTCGGGTTATGCAACCAGAAGCGATTATGTTGAAAAATGTGAGCGTATAATATTGAAACATAAGCTATATCTGTATGACGATTTAGCTGAAAAAATGTAGAATTTATAAATAATAAAAAGAAAATAATGAAAGCAAAAACTTTAATGATGCTGGCTTTATGCCTTACAACAACGGCAGCTAAGGCACAGGTGGTTTATGGTGATGACGAAAAGAACTATGCAAGAACTACTGGTTCTTCAATGCCTATGTCGGCAACCAACCACAATCTTCAACAGCAGCCATCTATTTCTGATGGCAACACACGTTTCCATCTATCAGGTATCGGAGACAACTGGTTTGCCTCTGTGCAAGCTGGTACATCCACTTTTCTTGGTGCGCCAAAGGGATGCGGAGACTTCTATGACAAGACAAAATACACCATGGTGTTTAGTCTTGGTAAATGGCACTCTCGTTTCTTCGGAACACGTGTTGTGTACCAGGGATTTCAGTTTGCCAATTTTGACAAGGAATCTGTAAGTTATCAGAATTATCATGGTGATTTGATGTTGAATATTTCTTCGTTCTACAGAACCACCTATACCCCTCTTCCAAAGTGGAACATCATTCCCTATGTTGGTGCTGGTATCATAAGAAACAGCGATTTACACAACAAGCCATTTGCCATTAGCTATGGTGTGATTGGAAGCTATAGAATGTCAAAAAGAGTTAGTTTGTCTGCTGAACTTGGAGGAACGAGCACATTCCAAACCTTTGATGGAGCTGGCAAGGACAAGCATTTTGGTGACAATTTGTTTCAAGCAAGCATCGGCTTGACTGTAGGCATTGGCAAACTCGGATGGGAAAAGAAGTCATCAAAGTGTGTTGGTATGTTACCAGTGCAGGATGTTACAGACCTCACACCATTTCCTCGCAATGATTATGAAGGCTTGCGAAGACTTAGAGAGCGAATGAACAACGGTGAAACAACAGTTGACGAGCGACTTGCCAAGTTTGACGCACCAATATTGTTCTTCTTCAAGATTAACTCAACTGAACTTATTGACAAGCAGCAGTTGGTAAATATCAAAGAGATTGCAGGAGCAGTAAATGAGTTCGATCTCAATCTAAGAATTGTGGGAGCCGCTGATAGTAAAACAGGAACACCAAAAATAAACCGCAAGCTGAGTATCAAAAGAGCAAAATATATAGCTAAACTCCTTGCCAAAGCAGGTGTGCCAAAGGAAAAAATGATTGGTGTAAGCCAAGGCGGTATCAATCTCTACAAGCCTTACACTGCTAATCGACACACTTGTGTTATAGTGTATAAGAAAGACTAATTATAATATGTAAAGTTATGACTGAAAAAGAATTGTTTAATAGCATCTATCCAAAACAGGAAAGCTCTGGAATTATATATGAGAAGGACTTGCAAAAGTCTTTCTCTATTCTTATGGGTAAGGTGTATCTTTGGATGACACTTGCCCTTTTAATAACAGGATTTACAGCTTATTCTGTAGCCAAATCAGTATCATTGATGTCTGCAATGCTTGAACATCCATTGATGGTATTTGGAATATGCGGCGCAGAAATAGCATTGGTATTTATCATCAGTAGCAGAATAAGAAGACTGGGCTTGACACAAGCCACTATCCTATTCATTTTATACTCTTTGCTTAATGGTGTGACCCTGTCATTTACTCTGTTGGTATATCAAGAGGCAAGCATTGCAAAGGCTTTCTTTATAACAGCAGGAACCTTTGGCATAATGTCCTTATATGGCTATACTACCAAGAAGGATTTATCTTCAATTGGAAAATTACTGTTTTTCGCATTAATCGGCTTAGTTATAGCTACAATAGTCAATCTTTTCTGCAAAAGCAGTGGATTTGACTTAATAATAAGCTATGCGGCAGTAATAATTTTTATTGGACTGACAGCATGGGATTCTCAGAAAATAAAAAAGATTCTTATAGAAGAATCCCAATATGGAGTTGACGAACATAGTCAAAAGATAGCACTATTAGGAGCTTTAGAATTGTATCTTGATTTCGTCAACCTCTTTATTTATATACTCCGAATTTTGGGTAGCAAGAAATAACATTAAATAAATAATAACGAACATGGCAACAAGAAAGAATACAAATCCAAGAGCATTGGACATAGCTCCTCAGCTCCAAGACACGCTTAATGCCAATGGTATGCAAGCACAGATTGCAATGACACCAACAGGTGAATATCAGTTGGTAACAATGGCTCACAACACATCAACACCTCGACGTTATACACTCAATGATGCTCAATTGGAGGCATTAAGGAATGGCGGAACTAACGTATGGGATAAAAAGGCTTACCAAACTTTTGTATCAATTGTGAGAAATGACTATTATATTCCTGGTTCTTGGGTTGCTGCACGCAATGCTAATAGCCCTGTAAATATGGGTTTAAATGGGCATCGACTTAATCCTGGAGAATATGGATATAGAGGAGAACGCCCATTCCACCCTTTTGAAGGTGCAAGATACGGACGTTTTGATAGTTTCTTGGATGGATTCAGAGCATTTGGAAGACATGGTTATCATGCAAGAAGAATAGATGACCGTCCTTTCTTCGCAAGTAGTGCACCTGTTGTGATGGATAGACCTGATGGAAGACTAAAGCCTGGAGAATTGAAGACTGGCGATTACGGCTTTTATGACAAAGGAAACCAGCAGCAGGATTCTTTGGCTAACATGAAGATTGATGCTAAACCAAAACAGTTGGTTCGCCCAAAAGGACAGGCGTTGACCTTGGGAGAATATCTTAATGGCTACAGTGCAGAACTAACCTTTAGTGGTGAAGGATTCAACAAGGTTCTTTCTTCTCATGGCATCGTTATCGATAAAGAGAAGAAAACTCTTACAATAAAGTGTGACGGTATCAACAAGGATTTACAATATGCGTTGACTGACGAACAATTGAAAAAGATCCTCAATGACAAGCTGAGATTCACTTCTGGCGAGGGTAAGCACAAGATAGTTCACAACAAGACAGCTCCAAATATTAGTGAGCGACTTGATGTCATCAACAAAGTCATTTCCAAAGACTTTTCAGAGAAGATAACCAAAGAGCATCTTCAAAGCAAGGACTACATCAATATTAAGTTGAAACCAGAGATTGCACAGGAGTTGAACTTAGGGCAGCAACAAGCAGCATCCTATGCCAAGAACATCGATGTCATTGATATTGACATGAAGAATATGCGTCAAGATTACAAGACAGGCTATATAGACAAATGGAATAGTATTGGTGTTGTAGATGGTAGAAGTTTGGATGCAAGCCAAGGGTTCTATCTACCAGTCAAAGATGGTCGTGCCGTTTCTGTGGGAGAGATACAAGCCTACCCTACGAATGACGGTCAGAAGACAACATTCCGTATGACAGCGGTAATAAACAATCAGTTGATGAGTCACGAGATTAGCAAAGATGACTATCTGAAGTTTATCAACTACGATGACGAGTATCGCTTGAAGCTGTTTGATAAAGTCTTTGATGAAGTGAAGATAAAGAGTGCATCAAATGGACAGATGCAAGATACTGTTAGGTCAAAAGGAATTGACCAAGCAGAGGGCGTTGTCACAATGAAAGGAGATTATAGTCTTGTAAATGCAAATACTTCCGCTGCCATTACTGGAGCGATGGCATGGAAAGACCAAATCTCTGGCAATTATCAAATAAATGTCCGTACCGATAAGGATGCAGGAATGTGGTCATTTAAGATAACTGAGGCACAATACAATGCTTTCAAGAATGGAACTGATGAGAATCGTGCCAAGATGTTGACCACTCTTATTCCTTTTACGGATGAGAACAAGCAGAAGATGCAGATTGTTCTAACGAGCAGCCTTCATCAAGATATGCGTCAGCAGTCATTCAACAATAATGCCACTATCAGCAACAAGGTTATAGATGATTTGCATAAAGCCGGATTGGGCACCGAAGTCGTTAAGACGGTTGGAAAAGAAAAAGTACTGTCTGAGGATTTAGTTTCAGCTCATAGTGAGAAGCCTTCTGTAGCAGAAGGCAGGGTTGTTCATTATGGTAACGAAGCCATTAATCTCAATGACTTACGTAATGCAGCAAAGATTAACCTTATGGGTGATGCTGGGGTAAACGGAGAGTCTTTGAATAATCTCAAAGAAAGCAAGGAATGGAAACGTAGTGGCGAACATGGTCGTGCAACAACTATTGGTGATATTTCTGTGGAAAGATTGAAGGATGAGCAAGGTAAGGTTATCGAGGGTAAATATAAGATGTCCGCAGTCATTGACGGAAACGTAATTTCACACGAGATTAATCAGAAAGACTTCAATAAATTCCTTGCTGTGAATGACTATCAGAGAATGAAACTCTTTGATAAAATATTCCCAGAGGTGGAAATGAAGACTAAGTCAGGACATGGCTTCAACTTAGGTGCGGCTATTCTTGCTGCCGTTACTACCGGATTGGATGTTGCTGCTGGTCTTTCGATGGCAGCCCCACCAAGACCTAAACCAGACTTCTATGAGTCAAGGGCTGTATTTTCTAAACCAGGTGTTGTATCGCCAGAAGCAGTTGCCGCTGCAAGTTATGCAGCTGAGATAGGCGAAGACCGTGGACATGGAGAAGGTAGAGGTATGGGCGTTTAACCCATACTTCTTTTCTCTTTATATTTAATATAATAAGGTATGAATAATAACTCTATTCAAATATTTCAGACGGTGGCATTGAGACCCCATGTATTACAATACGTCATTAATGAGTTTCCTGCCATCTGCCTAAGCATTGCCGCTTTTTGGATATATGTATTTGGCAAGTTTATGTGGCACGAATATTTTATCTATGCCGCATTGTTTTTGGTTATATATCTGTTCTGTAAGTTGCTATCATTGTTGCGTACAGAATACGTTATAACATCGGAACAAATAATAATACTTCATGGAGTATTATCACACTCAACAGATTATGTTGAGTTGTATCGAGTTGTGGACTACAAGCAACATCGTTCGTTGCCACAACAGATATTTGGATTGAAAACCGTCACCATTTATTCAGGTGATAGAAACAATTCAGTGGTCAACATGATAGGTATTAAAGAAGCTGACGATGTAGTGTCTGAAATAAGGATGAGAGTTGAATTTAATAAAAGAAGAAAGGGGATATATGAGATTACTAATAGATGTTAGAGCTGTTATGTTCTGGCTTGTTATAGTGTTATCCACTGCTGTATGCCGTGGACAAATAAGTGGTACTACCTCTAATCCTGGTCAATATCTTGCTATAAAGAAAGGCGAGGACAATATTCTTAGTAAGATTACAGCTCAAACAAATTATCGAAAGAAGGAAGCAGGTATTCAAGCAGAGCTATCTGGAACCACTGCAAAGATAAGAAATTGGGAGCAACAGTATAATGCTTATCTAAAAGAAGCATCTGGTTACGCCAAAAGAACAGTTGCTTGCTGTCAACTTTACTTAGAAGGTGTTCAGACCTTAAATGCCTTATGGGAAGTTTCTGCTGCAAAGAAAATTAATCCACAAGGTGTCTTTGCCACAATGTCTATGAACAATCTGTATATGGAGACTGCAATTCAATTTATAAAGACATTTCGTTCTTTAAAAAAAGTATGTGCTAAAGGTACAGATAAAAATATGCTGAACGGTGCAGAAAGAACACAATTAATATGGAATTTGGAGCGTGAGCTTGAACAACTCAATTCCAAGTTAAGAAGATTGGCTGTATCTATATCTGTGTTCAGCTTTGAGGATGTTTGGAATCGTGCCATTGCAGGCAAAATAGACAAGTCAAATGGTATGCTTGCCCTTGAAGCAAGAAACAGAATGCGCCGAGCAGCAACTTCTGTTGCAAGATATTATAAACTTAAACAGAACAGTAAATCATGGGGATGGTAAATAAATTCTTTTATATGATAGTATTGGCAGGACTGGTGTCTTTCCTTCCATTAAATGCTTATGCTGGAGAAGACGTAGTGCGTGCAGGATTGTTCCTTGATTATGCTAAGAAGGCAAAAAAAGCTCTGAAATCACAAGATGAAGTAATGTCACTTAACCTAACTGGGCACATGTATATCTCAGACCAGACAGAAAAAGTAACAAACTTTCAAAGAGAGTTTGATAACTATCTATCCAGTTTTGGTGATATGCTTACTTTAGCTGCAAGCATTTACGGCATATATTACCAGGTTGACCAAACTCTTAAAAATCTCAAAGAGTTAAAATCTGTCGGTGTATCATGTCCAGCTAACGTATTGGCTGTAGCTTTGTCACAGAAGAAGAATAATATCTACAAAGATGTCATTGATGACGGCATTCAGATAGCTGCCGATGTAAAGCAGATTCTACCGCTTGGATCATCGAAAGGAAAGAACCCTAAACTTACGGAACATCAAAGGATTCAAGTCATAGCCAATATCAACAATACATTGGTAAAGTTGAACTTTAAGCTAAGAAGGATGAACAGATTAATCCGCTATACATCTTTGTTGGATTCTTGGTACGAGCTTCGTGGAACACCAAGAGGAACACGGTCTATGAAAGCTATTGTTGCTGACTGTAAAAGAGGATGGATAAATAAAGCAAGAACAGCGAATAAAATGAATACAAAATAATGGAAGAGTCAAAAGAACTACAGGGAACATACACCCTTTTCCGAGCGACAATCTATGTTTCTTTGTTGCTCGAATTTTTTATGTATGCGCTTGACCCAACAGCTTTGGATTTCTTGGGCGGCGTTATCACCAACGTACATAGCCGACTTGGGCGGCTATCCATGTATCAGTTTCTGCCATATAGCAAGATTGTTACAGTAATGTTGGTAATCATCACCTGTATAGGTACTAAAAACAAGAAACAGATAGAGTTCGATGCGAGAAAGATGGTTTTCTGGCCTATCTCCATCGGACTCGTTTTGGTAACAGTTTCTGTTTTTCTTTATAGCTGTGATTGGAAAACCAGAGTTTGGTTGCTGAGAACCAACATTTGGCTTTATATGGTAGCATCTTTGATAGGAACCATATTGATACATATCGCACTTGATAATGTCTCAAAATATTTCAAGGATGGAATGCTTAAAGATAGATTCAACTTTGAGAATGAGAGTTTTGAGCAGACAGAAGAATACGTTGACAACAAGTATTCTGTCAATATACCGATGCGTTACTATTATAAAGGAAGATTCCGTAAGGGATGGATTAATATCATTAACCCTTTCCGTGGAACTTGGGTTGTGGGTACTCCTGGTAGTGGTAAGACATTCTCTGTCATAGAACCATACATCAGACAGCATAGTGCCAAAGGCTTTGCCATGGTCGTGTACGACTATAAATTTCCAACCTTGGCTACTAAGCTTTATTATCATTACAAGAAGAACCAACAGCAAGGTAAAACGCCCAAAGGATGCAGGTTTAATATCATCAACTTCGTGAATGTTGAATATTCAAGACGTGTCAACCCTATACAGCAGAAATACATCAGTAATTTGGCGGCAGCCCAGGAAACTGCTGAGACACTGATTGAATCTTTGCAGAAAGGACAGAAAGGAAGTGGCGGTGGCAGTGACCAGTTCTTCCAAACATCTGCAACAAACTTCCTTGCCGCTTGCATTTATTTCTTTGTCAACTATGGAAAGAAGCCATACGATGAACATGGTCATGAACTGGATGCAGAGTATAGCGAAGACCCAGAGACCCACCATAAACGACTTACTGGACGTGTATTTGCAAAAGGTCATCTTGGTGAGAAGGAACACATTGTTGAACCTGCTTATTGGAAAGGCAAATATTCGGATATGCCTCATGTACTGTCGTTCTTGAATAGAGATTATTCTGAGATATTTGAAGTTTTGGAAACAGACCCTGAGGTTTATCCTCTGATGGCTCCGTTCATGACAGCGAAGAAGAATAACGCTATGGAACAGTTGGAAGGTATGATTGGTACACTTCGTGTTCAAACATCACGACTTGCAACGAAAGAGGCATATTGGGTATTCTCAGGCGATGACTTTGATTTAAAAGTCAGTGATCCTAAGAATCCAAGTTATCTTCTTATTGCTAATGACCCGGAAATGGAGAGTATCATCGGTGCATTGAATGCCCTTATATTGAACCGCCTCGTGACACGTGTAAACAGCGGTCAGGGTAAAAATGTACCTGTAAGTATTATAGTTGACGAGTTACCAACTTTGTATTTCCATAAAATAGATAGATTGATTGGAACTGCTCGAAGCAACAAGGTTGCAGTAACATTAGGCTTTCAGGAGTTGCCTCAGTTGGAGGCTGACTATGGTAAGGTTGGTAAAGACAAAATTATCACCACTGTTGGCAATGTAATCAGCGGCTCTGCTCGTAGCAAGGACACTCTCGATTGGCTATCAGGAGATATATTTGGTAAAGTGGTTCAGCTAAAGAAAGGAATCACCATTGACCGTGACAGAACTTCCATCAATCTTAATGAAAACTTAGATAGTCTTGTTCCGGCATCTAAGATTTCCGACATGGCATCTGGTTGGATATGCGGTCAGACTGCAAGAGATTTTACTGTTACAAAGACAGGTCGCAAAGGTGCTATGGACATTCAGAAGGCGGAAGAGTTCAAAACTTCCAAGTTCTTCTGCAAAACCAACTTTAATATGGATGAAATAAAGGCAGAGGAAGAGGATTATAAGAATTTTCCTCTACCTAAATTCTATGATTTTGGTTCTGTAGATGCAAAGGAACGTATCTTATACAACAATTTCAACAAGATAGACCAGGAAGTGAAGAATATGATAAAAGTTATTCAAAGGGAATTTCATCAAACAGAGAAAACCCAACAACAAAAAGCATCATAACTATAAGCAAAAGAGAGGAAGCATTTCTTGGAAGTGTTTCCTCTCTTCGTTTAATTATATATAAAAAAATGCAGATATTGCTTATTTTCTTAATAAAAGCATTAACTTTGCATTCTATTCTAAAAAGTTATATATATGAAAAAGATTGTTTTGTTAACAATGTTGCTTGTATCTGCAAGCACATTCATGATGGCTCAGACTCCTATTGAGCAAGCAAGAGAAAAAGCCAAGGCTTTGATTAAGGGCGGTGTAACAGACATCAGCAAGATTCTCCCTAAACACGAATCAGATGATGACGAGGATGTTGATGATGATGACGATTCTACAATAGACCCATTAGAAGGGAAATCGGAAGAATACATCCGAGGCTTTAATGATGCCAGACGAAAGACTTATGAAGAGCGGAAAGCTTCATTTGCGAAAGCCGGTATAGACTTCAATCAAACAGCTCTTAGTAAGCTCAGAATGGATTCTGTTGGTATCTATGCTATCATAGATAACAGTCTTGTTGCTATGAAGCATATAGACTTCAAAGAAATAGAAAGAACTGGATATATCAATCCGTTTAAAGACAAGGAACTTATCACGTTCGAAGGTAAGACTTCGCCTTATGCTTTTGCAGGTGGCAAGGCTACTTTTCGCATTTATTTCACGCATGATAGAAATAGTATCTCTGAGTATTATGATATGTTCTCCAGTGACTATAGCATAGACGATTTCTTTGTGGTGAAATTTAAGACTGTAGGAAAAGGCAGACAAATGACCAGTGCTGTTGTTCATTCCAACAGGATTGAAGGTGCCAAAGAAGATAAATCTGTAAAATTAGAAGTGAAAAAAGTTTCTGATAACGTTTATGACTTGACAGTAGAAGGACAGCCAGGAGAATACTGTCTTACTTACAACAATAAGCAAGGCAATACCAGTAATGGGATGAAAAACTCAGGCAGCAAGAAAGTCTTTGACTTCACCATTAAATAAATTGAGTTTAAGGGATGCTCCGATTAGCTGCATCCCTTAAACAATTCTATATAGCGAGTATTATCAGTAGATTTCTATTTTAATATAGTCTGCATTAGGTGTTAGACATACTCCATAAAAGACATCTTCATCTTTATCAGTACCGACCATATATTTTTGATAGGAGATAAAATCTTGTAAATAATTACCTCCAAATACCATTTCTTTAAATATATCTGCATTTGAAATTTGTAGTGGAATTTTGAATTTGCATCTAACCCCATACATCACGAACATACACTTTGACACAACCTTTAAATTCTATAGAGACACTAAAATAACCTTGTTCAAAACTAAGAGACATATATTTATTGATAAGTCGCTTAGGCAGGATTTTATAGTTTTCTATCTTATTAGCCATACGTCTTTTCATGCCTCTCCTCCTTTCCCTGTATTGAACATAATATTATAACTAACAATGGTGTCCTCAACACCTGTAGCAATACCTGTAGCATATGCAAAGGTGAAGACATCCCGAATGCTTTCTTCCATCTCTTTCGGAATTGGACGTTCTCCATTCTCTACTCTACTTTTCTTGTAGTTCTCCCATTGCTGACTACAAGTCTTTGTTGCAATATCTTTAGCTGTTTTCACCACTCTATCCAAGTGCTGCTTAATTTGTTCATTTGTCATATCGATATATTTTAATTATTCTCATTTGAAGGATACAATCACTATTTCTTTATTGTACTTCTTCATACACACAATTGGTATGTTCAACCAAATTTACATCCTTGCTAATACGCTGTGACAACAGTTTCAAAGCAGGAATATCAACAAGTGCAAGCATCTTATTAATATGCGCCTTTACATATAGCAACGTATTTTTAAGAACGTTTTTCTTCTTTGAGACCATCTTGTACAAACGATATACTTCATCGTATTGCTTGTTCTTTTCAGAAAGCTTCTGTTTAAGACTCTCATTCTTCTCTGATAGCTTCTTTATACGCTTTTTCAAAGATTTACGTTCATTATTTCCTCCAAGTTCATCAAGAGCTTCTGTAAGTTCCTCTATTTCCTTACGCAGCTCAATATTCTCAGCCATTACAGAATCATAACGTCTCAGAATAAACATCATCTGATGCTCAAATGGAATATCATTCTTTCTTTCCATAATCAAATCTGCTTTAAAGGGTTCAACAATAAAATTATTCTGGATTTCCTGATTCATCTGCCTTTTTAAGGACTTTCCGTTTCGTTCAATCCGAGATTTTTTTTAGAATCATTCCGGCATAACCGTCATCACCTAAGCCTTTTTACGTGCTTTAGAAGATGGCAGCCCAATAAGGCAGTAAGCCAAACAATCGGTAGAGAATTTTTGTAGAATACCCAATCTCTGATTGCGGAAGTCTGCTGCAAAAAATCTTCGCCGATAGGGAGAGCATCGACTGGTGTTTGGTGTCTGCCTGGGCTGCCATACCTTTGCACGTTAAAAAGCTGGCGGTGATGGTTAACGGTACAACCTATACTGAAAAATTGAGGTTGAGCACAAGAAACGGAAACAGAGTTATAGATACAATTATATCATAAGATACAAACATCACTTTCTCTTTTTCCAACAAGAAAGATTTCGGGCTTCTCGCTTGTTGCGTTTCTTATACATACGATGAAGTACAGAGTATATAGCTAATATTCGCAGATAGTCATCATTCTGGACTCCGTAACAATTTATATTATCTTCTGACAGAAAGAATGTGTATCTTTTCGCTTCAATCAAGAAATGGCAATTTTCGAGCTGTATATTTCTTGTGCTATAACCAAAATACTTATAATCCTTCATGTCAATACAATCGAAGTTTACTCTAATACATCCACCTTGCTTTATACGAAGTTCCTTGATCAGTCTTACGATGACTGTTGCGCACTCCAGGCTGATATATTTGTATCTTTCTGCCTCAGTCAAGTTAACTGCCTGTCGAAAGATTTCATTTGGCACTTCCAGTGCCTTTCTTAATGATTGTCTTCCTTTTCTTATTTTTCTCATAATAGTATTATATGAACAATTATTTTTCTGTCAATGTCGTAAACCCTATAATGGTACCATCATTACAGCATGGTTCACCAATATCTTCACATAGATTTAGTAACGTCTCTCCTGTCAGCTTGATTCCAAACTTGTTGGAATTGATCAATAAGTTTGGGATAAGTAGCAGTTTACGATTGTAAACCACTACTATGCCAACATTAATCTCAATTGCCAACTTGCCGTAGTCGAAGGCAAGCATAGATGGTGAAATATCTTCTTTCATGCTTCTCCTCCTTTCCCAGTATTGACCATCATGTTATAACTAACAATGAGGGCATCGATACCTACATTCTTAGCTACACTTGCCACTTTATATAAGTGCTTTATTGTCTTTATGTCTGTCATAACTATTTACCTTTTAATAATACACATATTTATATTGCTATATTGTCTACAATACATATAGTTGTATTGTCATATTTACAACAATACAACTATATGTATTTAAGTAAAGCAAACTATATATATTGTCAGCAATAACACTATCTTTATTGTTATATATTAAGCTATATATATTCAAGTAAAGTGAAGAATACTTATAGATAACAATACATATTACTATATTACTATATTACTTACCTTTTTCTCTTCACCTTGTTCTGTGGTCTCATCATGTGCATAGCCATAAGCATACATCTACGTTTGAAGGCGAGTTCGTCTTCATCGTCTTTCTTTCCCCAGCCAGTGCCAGGACCACCACCTCCTCCATGAGACTCTGCAATAGCTGTAGCCTTATCAAGATAACCCAAGAACAGAGCAGTGGCTACAGTCGTAATTTCAGTGGCATTCTCTGCCATCTGCTCGAAGATAGAATCATCCAAAAGAACAGAATTGTATTTGTCAAGTATTCTTCTTTCGCCAGGAGACATATTTGCTGTCATTTCGTTGTATTTCTCCATCCTCTTCATAGCATCGAAAGCAGCGAGATTGTAACCAAACGCCTCCATTTCCTGCATGGCGTTCTTGTTATACTCTGGCTGTGCTGTTTGAAGTTTCGTCTTCACCTCCTGGTAGCGAGTTTCCGTTTTTGAGGTCTGCGCATTCAAGCTGTCGAGCTTTGCCTGTGCCACACTAAGCTTGCTTTCCTTGTCAAGAATCTGAGCCTTGACATCTTCAAGGTTCTTAGTGATGGCATCCATCTTTCGGGCAGCTTCCTCAGCTGAGATCTTACCAGAATCACGGTCAGCCTTCAACTTCGCAATTTCCTTCTCCAGGTCTTCCTTATAGGTTTCCAGATGCTCTATCATCGTACTCAATCCCTTGACTCTTGCAGAGGCATGCTTGATTTCCTTATTCAAAGAATCAATGGTCTGCTTCTGTTCTTTGATGGTTTCCTTGTTCTTCTCGATAGCATCATCAAGAACAATCTTAGTATCAAAGAGTCTTTTGTTTTGCTCCTTCAATTCCTTTCTTAAAGCTTCGTGATATTCTGCTGTTGAACGATGTTTTGCACCTGTTTCAGCTATTGGCTCTCCACGTTCCAACCCATACTTTGCATTGATTTCTGCTATGGCATTATGAAGTTCGGTCGTTCTTTTTTGATATTCAAACTTAGAGTTGTTTTCACCAACCATTACCTTTCTCCAAGATAATTTTTCGTCTTTTGTGATAGGAAGAACAGTGCAATGAATATGTGGATTTGTTTCGTCTAAATGTACCACAAATGCAGCAATGTTTTTCTCTCCAAATCTATCACTCATGAATCGGTACATATCCTTAGCCCAGTTTTCTATTTCTGGCATTCTCTTGATAGCTGAGTTATTCGCTCCATGCTCCAAGTTTACTTCTTGATTTCCGAATGCCAAACGATGCATTTGGTCTCTGGAACCACCCAAAATAAAGTTCGCTACAGTTCTACGATTTGGTTCTTTACCCTTTTTAAGCATCTCTTTGTTTGGGTCTTTGATGCCACGCTGCCATAATATTGTCTCTATTCTTCTCGGAATAGATATATGTTTATCCACAGGGACAACCTCACCATTCTTTATTTCAAAATTCAACTTGTCACGTGTCGGATCTACATTATAAGAGAACCGACTTGTGAATGCTCCATTTACTGCCACTCGTAGGTGCTCGTTACTCTGTGATAGAGTCATACCTATTCCTGGCTGAATATCCATTACTTGTTTTGCCATGTTTTATTTTTATCTATGAACTGGGGGGACAGGGTTCTTAGGGATGCCATCCCTAAGCCTAATATCATCAACGGCTTGCCGCACGTTAGTCCTCGATTTTCGAGTTGATGAAACCAAGTTTTGGCACAAACTTGGAATTAGGCTTCCCCCCAGTAAAAAAGTTATACACTATGCGCAAGCGCATGAAAAAGTATTATCTAATTATCCAAAGACTTTTCTCCAGAAGAAAGTGTTTCACTTCTTTCAGATGAAGAAGATTGTGAAGGAGTCGCCTGAGGCTGCAAAGAATCGTCTCTATGACGTTCTGCCTCTATATCCGAGCAATCGATCCATTGCAACACGGATGGCTTCACCGAAACGAATTTTTCGGTGCCGACTTTTTGAATCTCCGCAACGCCCATACTGCAAAGCACACTGATGAACTTGGAAACAGTTGTGCGGTTCCATATCCATTCTTTAGTAAGCTTTGAGAAGTTAATCATGCTGTGACTACCGTCAGATTCACCATTTGGATTATGGCAGCACTGCTGCACCAAGAATCTGAAAGCTTCTATCTTCGAGTACCGTCTTGAACGAGACAATGCGTAATCAGAAGATAAATAATCTAAGAGAGGAAAAGGAAATGTCACAAAGAGGCTTTTCCCTTTTCTGAAAGTATCATTAGACATTGATTGAGTTTTCATTTTTCTAAAAGATGATTTAATCATGTTTTTAAATGCTGAAATATTATGTTTGAATGTTGCGTCATTAAGCCGACTTTCTTTGCTTCTCTCCTGGCGAAACAATCACAGATTTGCGGCGAACTTGATTTGTTATTCTTCTTCGCCATTTCCCATATTCATCGAAACGAGGATTTGGATAAAGCAAACCTGCCATAAGAATTAGATATGAAATTTCCGCTACAAGCAATAATCTACCAATACTTACCACAATAAGAAGGACTATGACTAACCCCATTGCCCATTTTATCCATCTTACATTATGTATTTGGGTAAGAACCATATCAGACAATCGAAATGAGAAAGTTGCCAATGTTATTATTAAACACAAATTGAATGCCCAAAATGGTGTAGTGTGAGAACGAAGTAGCATTGTTGATGCTTTATGTTTAATTGCCAAGCAAGTTGAATTGCGTGGCTGGGTATTCTCTACACTAATAGATGTAGCTTCATTAAGATGCTCCTTAGCATATTTGGATGCTTGGAAATCTACAAATTGAACTATCAACATCGATACAATAAGAATATAGGTGAAGAATTTTCGTGCATTACGACTGAATTTCATCTTCTTGTAGAAACGCATAAACCAGAGGAAAATAATTCTTTTCTTTCTTCTTATAGACGGAAGGTTCTCCTCCAAAATGGAAATCGAGTTTTTCCATTTTGGAGATTCATTACTTTTGGGCTTTATCCAATAATGAAACACAAAAGGAATCATGGTCAGGACAAGTGCCAATATAAGCTTCAATACCAATATAAACATAGCCGTATTTTATAAATGTCAAATAAAGATACCTACTAAATCTTGCAAAGATTGCTTTTCGATAATATCACCTACAACCTTTGTGATACTTTGATAATCCTTACGTAGATGGTGATACATTACATCCAAACTATCAAAGAAGAAAACAGTAATGGAGTCAATAACTCCATGTTGGTCTGATGATAGGTAGATGGCATACATACTGTTTTCTACGGGAGTTGAGTATGCTTCCACTTTGATGATTCTGCCATTCTCCTCACTTGAAGCAAATAATATATGAGCACCAAGTTTTTTCTCCAATGAGTCTGTCAAATCCTCAGCCATGACTTGCATTTTTGTTTGCCAAACAACTTCCGCAAAGTCATCATGAATATAGATTTCATATTGTTGTTCATCAAATGTCTCGGACATTTTCAATACTAAAATCTTAGATAAATTGTAAATGGAATCCTTATAGATTTCATTTTTCACACAAGCTACATCTGTTATTTTTTCCATATTCTGAATTTATAATGTTGTTGATAAATACGATTTCAAGAAATAATTGGCAAGAACATTTGTCAATTTTATCTGTTCATTATCGCTCTTCTTCTGAACATCAAGTTTGCCGAGCAATGCTGGTAGTTCATCAGTGAGCTTAATAAGCGTTTCACGTTGTTCGTCTGTCAATACAGCTGTTGAATAATCATCAATAGCCATGAACGGCTGAATGAGCATCCATTTATAGTTGGCTCTCTGGTCTCTATCCAGACGTTGGTTGTTGATGATGTCGTTTCTGCAAGCCATTGCATTTTGGATAATGCGACGGTTGAAGCGCATTGTTAGATACAACATAGTACGGTCGTTTACATCATCAGACTTATTGCCAACTGACGAATATAAATCGTCAAAGATTGCCGTTGTAGCATTTGTCAGATTCTGTAAATCAGAGTTAGATACTTTACTGAGATAGTTCATCAAGGAACGGAAACATTTATCTTCTTCTGTGATGAATGACAAAAGTTGACGCTCCTGCTTAAATGATTTCACCGATTTAAGCAAAATGTAATATGCAGAAATCGTCATAGGTGCGGAAGAATACATACCTTGGTTGTCAAGACTCTCATAAAACTTGACTGCATCTTTGTAGGTTTCAGAATCCTTCACCTTCTCACGTTCCATAGCAGTGTTCAACTTTAGATACATAACATCCTTCAACGAACGAGGCTTGGAAAAAGCCAATCTTGTAATCTCGTGTCTGATGGAGTCTGATACCATGAAGTAAGCCAAGGCAACAGGACTTCTGAGTGTAATAGTAGAATCCTTGCCGAAAACGCTATAGGCTGAATCCTGAGTTTCAAGCCACTTAGCTGTCAACTTTGTCAATTCCTCATTGTCAACTTCCTTCTTTCCTTGGAGTTCTGCAAGTACCTCATGACAACCATTAACAGCTTCTGTTGAGTTGGAGAATGAAGGATGTTGGTCACATGATGTTAAGAATGATGTGACAAATAATCCAATCATAAATGTTTGTTTTACTTTCATAAATTAACTATTTTATTAACTATATGCTTAATTATATTATTAATTACAAGCTGCAAAAATAGCAATAAATCGACATATTCCATTATAAAAATTAATATTTCTCTTATATTAACATTAATAATTTAATATAAGCTTAGAATGTTGAAAAGCAGTATGTTTAAACTCAACATTTCAACATATCTCCAAACAAATACGAGAGGTTCTTCACTCTAAGTGGAGAACCTCTCGACTGATAGTCAATACAAATTTATTATTTCCTTTTCCTTTGCCCTTGCCTTTTTACAAGTATAGAATGTTCCTCCTTTATATCCACCATCATAAAAAGCTATTAAGCCGCAAGAATGGTCAATCATAAAGTCATTTCTTTTAAGACAACATCCTTTATAAAAGCCATCACTCAGAACAATAGCATCGTCTGCCGCTGCCAATATATCACAATATCTTGCTCTACTCATATAGTTCCATCTATTATACTGATTTCTGAAAGGTATTATGGCAACGAGTTTCAGACTTGGCAATTCAGCCTTTAAAGATAGGACTACCTCTGCTGCAAGCATATCAAAACCAAGTGCCATACCACTTAAATATATTCTTATACCCTTTGCGTACAGAGCCTTTATCTTGATTCTCAATTGAGCCTTAATATCTTCTACTCTTCCTGGCTCTATGAGACGATGTCCTGTAAAAGCCATCGTCTCTTCTATATTATATTTTTCCATCATATTAATTAGTTTTGAATATATTTATAAAAAGTTTTACCTAAAAACATACCTCCAACAACGTTTGCTCCATTGTCTTCCAACATATTTGCAAAGTTCGCATAACTTTTTCCGGTGGTAACAACATCATCAAATACACAAACATCTTTGCCCTTAAAATAGCGAACATCGAAATCTACCAATTGTGGTTTGACCTCGCATTTCTTTTTGCCGTGGCGGTGTTCATGTACTGCCATTCTATTTTGCATAATGACTATATGCGAGAATCCATTCTCCACTCCTGACAATTCGCTTACACGCTTGCAGAACGCACCAAAGCGTGTAGCGTAATGGTCTTTATTGCTTGTAGGAACACAAACGAAAGCCATATTTCTAAGCTTATCGCCATATTCTTTTTTCAGATGTTCAGCGGTCATTTCTGCAACTTTCTCGAAAGCATTGTCTCTTGCATCCTTGAACGCCCAAACAAGCTCACGTGCTGCAATCGCATCTTCACCTACATTCTTAATACGAGCAGGGTAATATTTCAAGAAGAAATCCATACTCTTATCAAGCTGCTTTTTTATATTTTCATCAACAATCTTTCCCATAATCAAACTTGCTTTAAAGGGTTCAACAATAAAATTTATTCTG
>ERZ1026862.72-NODE-72-length-54786-cov-77.736603_pt1 | contig 54786 bp, 37 predicted proteins | sample MGYA00380161_ERZ1026862 | MGnify/ENA primary metagenome ERZ1026862 (study PRJEB33269, sample SAMEA4719797) | human gut metagenome | biome: human-associated habitat; feature: organic feature; material: feces | place: Cameroon | collected 2013-10 ... | reverse complement strand
AGGTCTGGCGAAGCAGATTGTCGATGAATGTTGTTACTATACTAAAATCAAACATGTTTTTAATTAACAATTTATAATTTATAATTTATAATGAGGCTAACGCCCTTACCCGAAGGTTCATTATTAATTATACATTATTAATTATACATTATCTATCAATATCAGGGATTACGAAGTCGATTGCTGCACCTGTAGTGATGAGGTCGGCGATCTTCTGACCACGGAGCATTGGATCCAAGGCTCCTGTGAGTGAGAGACCCATCGGACGCATCTTCATACGGTATGGACTCTTGTCACCCTTTGAGTCGAGATATACACCAAACTCGCCGCTGGCACCCTCTACAGAGAAGTACCACTGTCCCTCTGGAACCTTGATGATTGGCTTCTGCTTGATGTAGTACTCACCCTCAGGAATGTTGTCAATCAACTGCTCGATGATGTCCAAGCTCTGATACAACTCCTGGATGTGTACATAGTAACGATCCATTGAATCGCAACCGGTAAGGGTGATTTCCTTCCACTCTACCTTGTCGTACATATCGTATGGATGACGCTTGCGGGTATCGTTCTTCCAACCTGATGCTCTGCCGGCAGGACCGGTTACGGCATAGTTGATACAATCCTCATAGTTCATAGGACCTACACCTTCGAGACGGTTGTGAGTAATCACGTTGTCGCCGAATACGTCGAGGTACTCCTGAATCATCGGACGGAGATACTTGCAGAGGGTCTTCACATTCTGAACGAAGTTAGGGTCGATATCTGCCTGAAGGCCACCGATACGGTAGTAGTTCTGGATCAGACGGCCACCAGTTGTCTCCTCCATCACGTTCAATACGTGCTCACGGTCACGCATACAGTAAAGGAATGCAGTCAAGGCACCCAAGTCCTGTGCGGTACAGCCGAGGTACAGCAAGTGAGAGTCGATACGCTGCAACTCATCCATAATGGTACGGATGTAGCGGATACGGTCTGAAAGTTGAATACCCATAGCCTCCTCGATAACGCCTACCAATGCGTGGCGGTGCATCATCGCAGAAAGATAGTTCAGACGGTCGGTCAATGCCAATGTCTGGGGATAGGTCATGTTCTCCCACATCTTCTCAATACCACGGTGGATATAACCGAGGTGTGGATAGATGCGCTTCACGGTCTCACCATCGATAACAGTCTGCAAACGGAGCACACCGTGGGTAGATGGGTGGTTAGGACCGATGTTGACTACGTAGTCATCCTCATCGAAGCGACGCTTCTCTGTAGCAACGAGATGTCCGTCCTCGCTCAAGGAATACTCCATGGTGAAGTCATCCTCTGGCTCATCGGTACAAGGGAACTTGTTGGCATCAGGACTCATATCGAAGTCCTTGCGCAATGGATAGCCCTGGAAATCTGTACGGAGGAAGAGACGGCGCATGTCTGGGTGACCCAGGAACTTGATGCCGACGAAATCGAATACCTCACGCTCCAGAAGGTCAGCCACCTTCCAAAGGTTAATAACTGTAGGAATCACATCACTGCCATCCACCTTCTTGGCGATGGTCTTTACCGAGCAGCGCTCGTTGGTCTGAGTATTCTCGAGAATATAGATACATCCGAGACCTTCCTCACCGAAGTCTTCACCGATGATGGTAACAAGGTAGTCGAAATGCTTCTCGTTCTTCAACTTCGCCATTTCAGAAGCGAAATTATCAAAACTCAATTCAATATTATTCAGTTTCATGTTCTTATACCTTATTATATTAATCAGTTAGACCTTTCTGAGGGTCGAAATCCTCAGGTACTTCAGTTACAATGATAGGCTCCTTGTGTCCGAGCTTCTCGCTGTCAGAGAGGTTCTCGTTGCTCAAGCCGCGAAGACCGCCCTTGCTCATAGAAAGTTCCTTCTCATCCTGAGTCATCTTGTGGTTAGCACCACCGAAGAATTTCTCAACCTTTACCTTACGCTGCAACTGCATCATACCATAAAGGATTGCCTCAGGGCGTGGAGGACATCCAGGGATATAAACATCCACAGGAACCAACTCGCTGATACCACGAACCACGTTGTAGCTCTTCTTGAACGGACCGCCAGAGATGGCGCATCCACCTACAGCTACCACATACTTAGGCTCAGCCATTTCATCGTACAAACGTTTAAATACAGGTGCCATCTTATTGGTAATAGTACCGGCACACATAATCAAGTCAGCCTGACGTGGAGAGTTACGGGTTACCTCGAAACCGAAACGGGAGAAGTCGTAACGTGCACAACCAACAGCCATGAACTCGATACCACAGCAAGAGGTACCGAAGGTCAGAGACCAGAGTGAGTTACTGCGTCCCCAGTTGATGGCTGCATCAAGGGAACCGACTACCACATTCGCACCACCCTCATTGAGCTCCTGCGCAATCTTTTCGAGGGTGTCATTGTCCTTAAACTCGTCGTAAGGAATACTCTTGATAGAGGCTCTTTTGTTTACTTCCATTCCAACGCTCCTTTCCGCCAAGCGTATGCAAGGCCAAATACTAATACCAACAGGAAGAACCCGATGCTCACGAGAGCCATAGGTCCAAACTGCTTAACTACGACTGCCCATGGGTAAAGCAATACTGTCTCGATGTCAAACATCAGGAAAAGGATGGCGAAGAGATAGTAGCCGATGTGTGATGGCAACCAGGAGCTGCCACGTGTCGGAATACCACACTCAAAAGGTTCACCCTTTACCGGATTGTATGAACGAGGACCGATCAACTTTGCGATGACATAAGCAGCCACCACCAAGGTTACAGCCGTCAGCAAAACGGTGATAAATAGTGTAAAGTTCATAAATTTGTTATAACGTTATTTTATATAAATGCTTCTAAGCGGTTGCAAAGGTAACACTTTTTTCTGAAAGAGCACATTTTTTTATGGTTTAATTTGCGTTCAAAGTGAAAAAACTCAAAATACAGCCTGATTTCATCAGTTAACAGACAGTATGAACAAAGGTTAGGAAACAGAGAAAACGAACGTATTTTGTAGCAAAAAGGAAGAGAATAGTAGGAATTTTTATCCAAAATACGTTAAAAAGGATTAAGCATTGAATATTTTCCAAGGTTTAAGAGATTATAACAGAAAAAATATGTATCTTTGCATCCGCTAACTGGGTTCTAAGGAGATGATTGAATAAGCGAAAGGAGACGTTTCTTTGGGTTCAAAGAGACGTCTCTTTTAGTTTTAGGAGACTGCTTTTCGAGTTGAAGGAGACTGCTTCTCGAAGGTTGCCACTAGGCTCAGCAGACCTGCTGAGCCTAGTCAGCAGCTCTGCCGACTGCAGTCAGCAGGTCTGCCGAGCCTAGTGACAACACCTTTTAATCGTACAACTACAACCCTTATAGTTGTACAACCATACACCCTTTAGTTGTACAACCATACACCTTTTAGTTGTACAACCATAACCCCTTTAGCTGTACAACCATAAAAAGCAACCCCGCCAGGCGTTCCTCCTTTGACGCCTAGCGGGGTTGCGCTTTTTACCTTTTTTACCTTTTTACCTTTATAATAAGGACTTGGGGGACTAGCGATGGAATCGCTAGGAACGGGAGCGCAAAGGGGTTTAGGTTCTTTTTACCTTTTTACTTTTTTACCTTTTTACTTTTAAACCTCCTTTTCAGCAAACAGGCCGAAGAGTTCGGCATCTATCAGGTCGGTAACCTTACGGAAATCTTCAGGATTCTCTCCGAACTCCAGATTATCACCATCTATGATGATGAGGCGACCTTTATAATCCTTGATCCAATCCTCATAACGTTTGTTCAAACCCTGGAGGTAATCGATGCGGATGCTCTTCTCGAAATCGCGGCCACGCTTCTCGATATGCTTCACGAGCGTAGGAATGCTGCTCTTGATATATATCATCAGGTCTGGTAGTTTTACCAGACTGATCATCAGATCGAAGAGATCGGTATAGTTTTTGAAATCCCTATCGCTCATCATACCGATATCATGAAGATTAGGCGCAAAGATACGCGCATCCTCAAAGATGGTTCTATCCTGTACGATGGTCTGCTCTGAACGTGAAATCTCCACAACATCATGGAATCGCTTGTTCAGGAAGTAAATCTGAAGATTAAACGACCAACGCTCCATATCCTTGTAATAATCAGCCAGATATGGATTATTATCTACCGGCTCGAAATTAGCTTTCCAGCCATATCTCTTGGCAAGCATCTTGGTTAATGTTGTCTTGCCGCTACCTATATTTCCTGCTATTGCTATATGCATTTTTGTTAATGTTTAATGTTGAATTGGACTAGCGATGGAATCGCTAGGAACGGGGGCGCAAGGGGGGGGGAAGGTTCTTTTTACTTTTTTACCTTTTTACCCTTTTACCTTTAAAAGCCTTTTTACTTTTTTACCTTTAAGAGAACAGCCCGAAGAGCTTGGCATCTATCTTATCTATGATTTCACCAAACTGCTTGGGATTGTGCTCGAAATCGAGATTATCAACTTCTACGATAAGCACCTTGCCCTTATACTTGTTCATAATGAAATCTTCGTAAAGCTTGTTGATACCTTCCAGATAATCCAGAGGCATCTTCTGCTCATAATCACGACCGCGCTTCTGGATATTCTTCACGAGGTGAGGAACTGAAGAACGGAGATATATCATCAGTTCAGGCATCTCCACCACTTCCATCATCGACTCGAAAAGCTCCATATAAGTATCGTAGTCGCGCTGATCCATGTTGCCCATCTTCCGGTTGTTGGCCGCAAAGACATAGACACCTTCAAAGATAGTGCGGTCCTGGATGACCGTCTCTTTACTGTGTTGGATTTCTAACAGATTCTTGAATCTCTGCTTCAGATAGAATACCTCCATATTGAGTGCCCATCGCGAGATATCCTTGTAATAGTCATCGATATAGGGGTTTTCAGCCACGGGCTCCAAGTACTGTTTCCATCCATAATGTTTAGAAAGCATCTTGGTGAGTGTTGTCTTTCCGCTACCGATATTTCCTGCTATTGCTATATACATCTATTTTGAATGTTTTAATGTTTAATGTTTAATGTTGAATTTTTGATGCGATGCCGCCCTCAATTCAACATTTTGCAAAAGTACAATAAAAAATCGGGATAAACAAAAAAATCCAAGCAAATATACGATTTGCTTGGATTTTTGTATTCTATTCCTGTCTTGCAGGGATTCGGTATTTTAACTGAACTTTCGCATATGGGGAAGTTAAGGGAAGTTAGAGAAGTTAGAGGGAAGTTAAGGGACAAATGTCCTACGTTTTACGACAAAAGACTATTGTCTCTTAACTTCCCGAACGACCGTAGGGAGTGATAACTTCTTTAACTTCAATTAATTCCCTCACTTGCGAAACTTGAATTTTCTAATATTCACGTTCGATGAGTTCGAGACACATGCGGGAGTTGTGGTAAGGACATTTCCAGAAACCCGCCTTATCATCCTCCTTGTTCACCGTACCATCTTCCAGTATAGCCCAGTGCCACTCACCGTTCTTGGCATCCAGCAGATGCTTGGCTACATAGTTCCAGCAGGAGATGGCAACCAGAAGATTCTCTTCGGTGCGGAAATACTGGTAGAGGTCGATATGGCCGATGATGTTCTCGCACTGCACCCACCACTGGCGCTGGAGATCATACTTATCTCCATCTTTCCAATGCTCATAAACCATACTGCCATCCGGACGCAAGCCTTCATCTGCAGCATCGGCTATACGACGGATGATGTGCTCTATCTTATGCAGCAATACCTTATCGCCCAGAACAAGAGCGGTTTCGTGGAGCAGCCAGGAAGCCTCGATATCATGACCATAACTCTCGATGTTGCGCTTGCCCTCCCACTCGTCATTGAAGAAGAGGTCGAGATGATAAGTCTCCTTGTTCAGAAGCTTATCGGTGAAGATATCGAGCAGATTACGGATGCTCTTCTCCAGTTCCGGAGTCTTCCATACACGATAAAGATTGGTATATGGCTCGATGATATGCAGATGGGTATTCATCGTACGGGAACCATTCTCATCCTTATCAGAGAGACGCATGTCTGCAATCGGATTCCATTCACGGGTCAATGCCTCGATATATCCGTTGTTCTCGGCATCAAAGGCATGCTTCTCGATGTCATGATACAGGGAGATAGCGATATCCAGCGCCTCTTTGTCGCCTGTTGCACGGGCATACTCCGAGAAGCCATAGATGGCAAAGCCGATAGCATAAGTCTGCTTCTTGGTATCGAGCGGATTGCCCTGATAGTCAACACTCCAGTAGATGCCGCCATATTCCCTGTCGAGGAAATGGTCGCGCACATACTCCTTGGCACGGGTGGCAGCCTCAAGATATTCCGGCTTCTTCAACACACGGTAGGCAGCAGAAAACGCCCAGAGGATTCGTGCATTCATCACCGCACCCTTCTCGGCTTCAGGATGTACCTGGTCGTTACCATCTACACGGCCATAAAAGCCGCCGTTTTCTTCATCTTTCACTTTCGTCAGCCAATAGCTGAGGATGTTATTCTCCAGAACATCCCGCATCGTTTCTTTAAGATTTTCCATGTTTCCTTTCTTAATAGTGATTATTAGTTATGTTAAAACAGTTATTTGCGGATAGGGAACTTCCAAGACAGCACCATCAGCAGGAAGGCGATGACGGCTGGGAAGAGAGAGAACAATGACCATACCATCGTAAGCACAGAGTCGGTGACACTGGCTGGGTCGATCATCGTATTACCCATCTTATCTGTTATCATGTTGGCACCTGCCCAGCCCAGGAAGAGGGCAATGAGAGAACCGGAAATGGCGGTACCAAACTTCTGGCTCATCGTACCGGAAGAGAAGATAAGACCCGTAGCGGATGTTCCGAAATGCTCGGTATGATAGTCGGCTACATCGGCATACATAGACCACATCAATGGCGAATAGATACCGATACCCATAGAGGTAAGGATAACGATAACTATCATCACCCAGATATACGACGGATCCATCGGGATGAAGAAGAAGACAACCGAGAGAACCAGACAGAGTGCTGCAGCCCAGAAAAATGCCATGCGCTTGCTGCCTACCAGACGGGTGAACCAAGGAGATACACCACCGAAAATCATACAGGTTACTTCACCAAACGCCATGAAAACGGTATAGTTGATAATCAGTCCCTCGATGGTTACATTGCCATGCAGACAGTAATCAAACATATAGCCGGCAACGGCATAGCGGAATCCGTTGAAGAAGTTGGTACATACGGCGATGGCTGTCATATAGAGCCAGGCCTTGTTGTGAACGAGGTCGGCAAACTGCTGGAATGAGAACTTCTCTGCGCGTTTCGGCTTCAGACGTTCCTTGGTGAGGAGTCCGCAAGCCAATGTCATCACAGCAGCAATAATACCGAGTACGGCACCAATGACAGCATACTGATGAGCGGCAGAACCACCTACCATTTTCTGGAGATATGGGAAAGAAAGCAGGGTAACGAATCCCATGGCATAAGCACCCACCATACGGAAAGAAGAGAACTGGTTCTTCTCATCATCATCCTCGGTCATCACACCGAGCAACGAGCCGTAAGGCACATTCACCATCGTATATATCGCCATCATCAGGAGATAGAGGGCATAAGCATAGATTCGCTTGCCCACAGGACCGAAGTCTGGGGTATAGAGCAAGAGGGCGAATATCAATCCGAAAGGAATGGCACCATAGATGAGCCAAGGACGGTAGGTACCGAAACGACTCTGGGTACGGTCGGCAAGAGTACCCATCAGCGGGTCGGTAACCACATCGAACATGCGGGCTACGAGCATCAGTACTGCCGCATCCGCAAACGAGAGTCCGAAGACATTTGTAAAAAACAGAGGAAAAGCGATAGACATCACCTTCCATACAATACCACCAGCAGCGGCATCACCCAATGCATAAGCTATTTTTTCTTTTAAACGAGCCATTGTTTTTAATGTTGAATGTTGAGTGTTGAATGTTGAATGTTACTAAAAAAGGGATTCGCTCCCCATCTATATTTGATAATACGGACGAGGAGTACGAATCCCTACAATCTTAATACCTGAAACTATTTACTTAAAGTCTGTTTATTTTTTGCTACCAAAGCCTTGATCTTCTCTACAGAGAACTGAGTGCGATAATCATCCTTTGGTGTGTTCATGCAGTAGTCTACCAATCGGTCGATGGTAGAAGTTGCCACATGCATGCGGGTATCAGAAGAAGCATAGTAGATGAATACCTTGCCATCCTCATCTGCAATCCAACCATTGGCAAAGACTACGTTCATCACATCACCGATATACTCAGGGCCTTCCGGTACGAGGAGATATCCACCTGGTTCTGCAATCACCTTTGTAGGATCCTCAAGAGAAGTCATGTACATATAGAGCACATAGCGGAGACCGCTGGCACAGCCACGAACACCGTGAGCCAGATGCAACCAGCCCTTATCAGTCTTGATAGGATGAGGACCCTCACCGTTCTTCACCTCCTGGATGGTATGATAGTGACGGGCATTGATGATCTTCTCTTCCTTGATTTCGGCATGAGTGATATCATCAACAAGAGCCCAACCGATACCACCACCAGAACCTGTATCGATGAAACCATCCTGTGGACGGGTATAGAAAGCATACTTGCCATCAACGAACTCCGGATGGAGAACCACATTGCGCTGCTGGCTCTTGGTCTTCAAATCTGGAAGACGCTCCCAGTTTACCAGGTCCTTGGTACGGGCGATGGCTGCAGTAGCAGTAGCAGCACTGAGGTCGCCAGGCTGATCATCATCATGACGCTCAGCACAGAACACACCATAGACGTAGCCATCCTCATGAGCTGTGAGTCGCATATCATAGATGTTGGTAGCAGGAACAACATCCTCCGGCATGGTGATAGGCTCATCCCAGAAACGGAAGTTGTCAACACCATTAGGACTCTCTGCTACGGCAAAGAAACTCTTGCGGTCAGCACCCTCAACACGAACAACGAGGAGATACTTACCATTCCACTTGATGGCACCCGAATTGAGCGTAGCATTCATCATGATGCGCTGCATGAGATAAGGGTTGCTCTTCTCATCGAAGTCGTAACGCCACTCCAATGGAGTATGTTCTGCGGTGAGGATTGGGTTCTTATACTTTTCGTAGATACCATTTCCCCACTCTACGGGTTCATTCTTACGGCTCAACAATTCCTCATGATGAGCGCGAAGTGCTTTCACTTTGTCTTGAAATGTAGTCATAATATATCTTTTTTACTTTTTTACCTTTTTACTTTTTTACTTTTAAAATGTCTTTGGCAAAGAGGACTTTCTTTTCCTTCTTGAATGCCTTGAAGTCATTGACGATGGCTCCATCACCTACTCCAGGGAGATAAGCCTCTTCCTGAGGTTTATCCCAGGCATTACGCCAGAAGAGTACATAACTCAACTGATACTTCTGAAGTACGGGCCAAAGGGTTTGGGTAAACCAGTCCTTCTTGCTGGCGATACCCCGGCAACCCGTTTCGGTGAGGGCAGGAATCTTGCCCACCTTCTTGGCTGCTTCCATCAGCACATCGAGCGTTGCTGCAAGGTTCTGCTGATAGTTGGCATCGTTGTTATCAAACTCATAGATATCAACACCCACCATATCCACATACTTCTCGCCTGGGAATCGCTCCAGGAATTTTTCTACCGTCTTCTCGCTGCCGAGATTAGGTGACCAAGCCCAAACGATGTTATTGCACCCTGCTTTAGTAAGTATATTTAGGGTTTTTACGTATAATTGGTTATATTGTGCAGGAGTGCAACTGTTTACGCCCCACCAGAACCATCCGCCATTCATTTCATGCCATGGTCGGAAGATGACAGGAACCAGTTTACCATCGTTTGTCTTCAAAGAAAGGATGAAATCGGAAACCTTCTTGAGCCATCCATCGAACTTCTGTTGCTGGGCGCCTCCATCCAGGACAGCAGCTACGGCATCACCTTTCGGATCCCAGGCATTCTCACCAGTTACCGGATTCCAAGGATGCCAACTCAAAGTGACGATGCCTCCTCTCTCATTTTGGGCAATGATTTCTTTTCTCATACGATCGAAAGACACACCGTCAAGGTTTTCCTTGCTATCCAACTCTATCTTTCCAAGATCGAAACCCATCACAGCAGGATAATCACCTGTAGTGAGGAGCACATCGCTCTTTCCTTCATCCCATTTCCAAGTAGTACCATACACCGGATCATCCTGATGACCGAGCATGATTCCCTTGTTCAGTAATTTCTGCAGTCTGACCTTCAGTTGCTCTGCCGGAGTATTGCAACATTGCTTTTTACCCTTACAGCAGGAAGTATTGGCTGTCTGGACTGATGCGCCCGTAACGCCATCAACTTGTGCCATTGCTCCTTGCATCGCCATGAGGCAAGCTGCACCAATCAAAATTCTTTTTCCTATCATATATCTATTTCTTTAATTGCTGAATAATCCAAGCCTGCCATTCATCCCACTGCTCCTGATACCAAAAATGACCAGTCATCTGATACAGACTCAATGTCTTTGGCGCTTTTACCGAATTATAAAGGCCGTAAGACGATGTTGGCGGAACCACCTCATCATTATAACCGAAACTGTACCAGCCAGGAACAGTGATGCGACGGGCGAAGTTGACGCCATCATAATAGCGTGCACCTTCGAGTCTTGCCTTTTCCAAATCCGTAAGTTTCTGCTCTTTCCATGCAGCACCCTGCGCCTTGTCTTCCTTATAGAAGTAGTGAGGCCAACCGCCTGCAACTCCATGAATTTCAGCCTCATAATCACACATGGCATCATGAACAGGAGCCAGGAATGTAATTCGCTTGTCGAGAGCTGCCACAGCGATGGAAAGGAAACCACCCTGTGAAGAACCGGTAACACCGATAGTCTTGCCGTTCCACTCTGGAAGTGAAGCGATATAATCCACACCACGGACAGCACCTGTTACTACCCGTCTGTAAGCATTGCGGTTCGGATTCTCGAGATTGGTATCCCAGTAACCATTAAGTTCACCATTGGCAAGATCATCATAAATCTTCTGCTGCATGGTAACAGGAACACCGTGAATACCGATTTCCAGTACGATGCACTCTGCAGGAGCAGTATAAGTATCGCCGGAATAAGGGCGAACACCCGCACCAGGTACACGGAGCAAAGCCGGATACTTGCCTTCCTTGACCGGCACACTCAAGATGCCATACATCTTAGAGCCCCAGCGATTGTTGTTATAGCTGATTTCATATACATTCTTATCCTTGGTACAACGCTCAGGCAGAAGCACCTTGGTAGGATTGAGGTCATTCTGTCTTGCCTCATCCAGTGCCTTCTTCCAGAAAGCATCAAAATCCTTAGGTTCCTGTGCGAAAGGCTGGATCTTCTCTGGAGAGAAACCTGCCGTGCAAAGACCCTCGTAATCCTTACCATCTACATGAGCGATAACCTTCAGACGATAGAAGCCCGGTCTATTCAAACTGCCGCACCATTTCATGGTTCCGTCCTTAAGAGTGGTACTTTTCTTCACCTCCGGAAACATTGCCGGTCCGGCTTCGTAATCAACCTTCACCTGATTGAGTAGCGTACCGCTCTTTCTCACATTCACCGTGAAGTTAGCCTTCTCGCCTACCCGGTAATTCCAGTCCTGATGGTCAGGAGTTACCGTTACAACGATGTTGTTTCCTCTGATTTGTGCACTGAGGCTTGAAGACCCCAGCACACTCATCAGAACACCTATAATTATTAACCTAAAAACATTTGCTATACGATGATTCATATTGTCGTTGTTAATCTTGTTAGTTAAACATTCTGTTTTACGGTTGCAAAGTTAACACAAATCTTTCTATAACCCTTGTACTATTTTGCTAAATGATTACACTTTCTTTGCAAAGTATAAAAAAAAAGCATTATTCTATCTTTAAATTACCTAAAAAGTAGTCATTAAAAAAGGTGGCAAGCCATTTTTAAATGGGATTTGCCACCTTATTATTTAAAACATGATTGATTCGTTCAAGCTATTACTTGAAACTTGGAACCTGATCTCGTGTAATCACATTCTTGTTATTGAAGAAATTCTTCATGAAAGTTGAAGTGTTGTATACACTGTTGAAGTAATCGATTCCATCACCATCCTGACCACACCAAGGCATAGTCCAACTCCACATAGCACCATCGGTGAACATATTCTCGATAGAAGGAATAGCATCACACTCTGCCAGTGTAATCAGCTTCTTACCATTGGTAATCTTGCGAAGCTCCTCATACTCCTGAGCCAGAGATGAATGATAAGGAGTATTCAGGTTCTTGCAGTAGTAATCACGTGCGATGATATCTACATACTCATCTCCTGGATACCAGTCCATATCATTGGTGATGGTCTTGTCATTCTCATCCTGATAGTAACCTTCAGAAGTCCAAACCCAAATCAAGTTATTCACGCCCTTCTCCTTGAAGGTATCATACATCAGTTTCCAGAGTTTCTTGAACTGAACAGGACCGTTAGATCCCCACCAGAACCAAGGTTTGCCGATATCACCCCACTTGCCATAGTTACCACGAGCCTCGTGGAGAGGACGCCAGATAACAGGGATACCCTTAGCCTGAAGAGCCAGGAGATAATCGGCAATGACATTCAAGTCGCGCTTTACGCGATCATTCTCCCAGGTACCGTTTCTTACAGCTCGTCTACAGGTGAAAGAGGTTTTCTCTGCATAGAAAGTATAAGAAGAAACATCATTAATCTTATCCTCAGATGCAGGAACATTCCAGTGCCACATGCATTCTACAATACCATTGTTGTTGTACCAATCCTCCACTACACTTGTGTTGGTATAGTCAATCCAATTAGAACTGCTCAATGGCTTACTGTTGTTGAAGTGGATGAAGTCGAAGCAGTTGAGTGCAGGATACTTGCCTGTCAGCTCATACATCTTCTCTGCATTCTCCGTGTTCCAGTTTACATTAGCCATCGCACCGGCAAGAGTCTTCTTTCCGAAGTTCTCGACCAGGTAAGCATAGAGTTTCTTGGTAGCCTCCGTAGCATTGGCGTTACACAAATTAGGAGTAATATCAAACAGATCTGCATCCCAGTTGTTGTAAGCACGGGTAGAGAAACTGAATGTATACTCAGAAGCGAAATTATACGAACTGTCACGCACCGAAGGCTTCATAATCTGAATCTTATAATTCGTGGCAGCCTTTGCATGCAAAGGAATAATCAGCTGATTACCCTCGGTATAAGAAAGGGTATCATCCACATAATAAAAGGTGGAGTCATCAGTATATACTTTAATCGTCGTATTAGGAGCTGCATAGACAGGCTCATCGTATGTGACAACCACATTAACGAAGGTATCGAGTTCTGAAGCTCCATCTTCTGGCGAAACTGACACCACCGATGGTGCCGTCGCATCGTCGAAATGACGAGCTGGCAAGTAATCGGTGTCGTTGTCAGAACATGCAGCAAAGGTCATAGCCAGCAATGCTGCACATAAAAATAATATCTTCTTCATAATCTAAAAGTCTTTAATATTTCTTTGGTTCAATACGGAACTGACCGAAGCAATGGTCCACATTCCAGGCATCTGCCGTATTAGGCTGCATCACGAACTCCAATGCTATCCACTGGTTTTCCGCTGTAGGCAAACTACCTCCCTTCAAAACATCAGTAAGAGGAATAGATACAGTTATCCATTTGCCATAGGTGTTGTTGATACCCATAGATACAGGGTCAAACTGGCATCTTCCTTCGCCACCAGCCTGCAGGGTTAAGTTGTATCCACCATTCTTGCTGCCGCTGGCACCATTGTCACCATAGTTATTGAATGGATTAGAAGAATTGGTAGCCACCTCAAACTTCAGCACATAGTTCTCAGGGTGAGCAGAGGCATCAAGCCATTTCCAGTTGCAACCGAAACCAGTACTGTTCCATGACCAGGCATCATAGGTACCCTTGACACGGAGGAAACCGAAACCGAGCGCCTCTGGGTCGCCACTCTTGGTACCATCTGTAACAAGTCCCTTGCCCCAATCGTTCCACCAACCGAGGTCGCCGTTGAAATTACCAAACATCAGCTGATCTGTCATGCGATAAGGAAGCGTTACTGTCTTGTCACCACTAATCTCATGCCATGAGAAATGAATCAGTGAATTGTCTGGACAATCCTTAGGAATCACGATGCTGGTGAATTTCTCTGAGCAGGAATCACAATGGATTTCCTTTCTGTAACCGGCATCCACATTCTCGATATATACCTTTGCAGGACTTGTCTCTGTGGTATCATTGAATCCATAGAGATCCATATAATCGGAAGTGATCTGAACCTGATTGCCCTGCAGAGCAAACTCGTTTTTCAATCCTTCAATTTCTACGCTAGGGATAGAAACCGGGAAATTAATTTCAGTTGTTCCCTTATCTGTCTCATAGAGGAGGATATCGTTCTGCACACCAGGAATGACACGTGGAATCTTGACCCACGCCTCATCGGTTGTTGCATAAACCTGACGGACATCTACATCAACGTCGTTGAAGCGAATCTTCTTGGCATTAGCCAGGTTCTGTCCCTTGATGTGAATCATCTGGTTGAGTACACCGCCATTGAGCGGTGCCACATAACCAGTATCCTGCACATCATAAATCTGGCTGATAGCAGGTGCTCCACTGTTAGTGGTTCTATCTGGCACAGAGTAATCTACCACATCACTACATGATGCAAAAGCGAGGATTGCCATCGCTGATAGACTGATATTTTTGATATTAATCTTCATAATTATCTTCTTTTAAAAGAATTACACATTAGTTCCAACCTGGGTTGTTGGATGTGATGCTATCATTTACATTGATTTCAGCTGCTGGGATTGGATAAAGCAGGTTGCGCTCTGTACGAGCCTTGTTGATATTTGCCTCATCACGACCTCCGATGGCATTCATTGCCTGGAGATAGATACCCCAACGGATCAGGTCCCAACGGCGGTCGCCCTCGCAGGCAAACTCCTTGGCACGCTCCTCAAGAATGCTGCTTCGCATACCGGTCTGGGTAGATACGGCACTCATCAGTGTGGCATTTGAACGCTTACGAACCATATTGAGATACTTCATCGCCTCTTCCAGATGGCCCAACTCGGTTTCTGCCTCAGCATAGATCAGGAGTACATCAGCATAGCGCAGGAATGGCCAGTAACTGTCTGGATACTCCAAGGCATCATTCTCACAGTCATCATACTTGGTGGTGAATGCCAGACACTCGTTGCTCTGGTTGTACTGGTATGTCATGCCCGTATTCTTGTACTCAGCATCCGGTTCACGAACATAGTTGCCGTAAACATCATTACCGGTAATCTTCTCACACCAAGACTGAGGATAATAGAAGCATCCGTTATACTCTTCCTGATAATAATATCTCCAGGTGTGACGTACGCCCTTCACAATACGCAAGTCCTGGTCATCGAAAAGCTGATACCATGCATTGGTACAGCCTACCCATCCACCAGAAGTAAGGAATTCGCTACCCGCACTCGCCTTGTACCCCGAGTAGGTGGTGTGGACATTGGTATGATAGTTGTCAGAAGCTGAAGAAATGGCAGAACGTACACCCCACATCATCTCAGAATCAGTACGATGGAAACGAGACCACAGATTATTGTATGCACTCAACTCGTATGGTCCATATTCGCCGTCAATCACCTTCTTAGCCCATTTAGCAGCCTCGGTGTAAAGCTCATGCGGATCCATATCCTGATATCCGTCTACCTGAGTCTTTCTGAACGTCTCGGTAGCTGGGGTACGATAGAGCTTGTATTCCTTGCCATTCACGGTTACCGTGCGGAAAGGCTCCCCCGTACGAACATTCACCTCAGTGCCTACCGGCATGGCAGCAGAAGCCATGGTAGCATATACCTTAGCCAACAAACCTGCGGCAGAACCTGCATTGACATGTCCCTCCTGATACTTGTTGTTATCACGATGGTACATCAAATCAGAAGCCTTGGTCAACAAATCGATAATGTGACCGTAAATCTCCTTTACCGGACGGCGGCTGTGCATAAACTCACCACTGGCGCTCACGTCGGTTGCCATATATGGAATAGGTCCATAAGCTCTAACCAGCAAGAAGTAAGCAAAAGCTTCCTGGAAGTAGCACTCACCGAGCGCATTGTTCTTGTAATCCTCATCCACATTGTTCATGGCTGAGATATAGCGCACAGCGATGTTGACATCATTAATCAGGTTATAAGGACCCTTCCACATCTTGTCCAATGCAGGCTCAGCCTGAAAGTTACCAGCACCCATCGTACCAAACAGCCAGTCAGGACCGGAAATATAGTCGGCGTCGAGTTCCAATACCTTAGGGAATTCACTCCAACAGAACATATCATAAAGCCAGTTGCTATAAACACCTGTTACCCAAGTATCAACAGCCTCCTTTGAGTCACCGACATTGTCAGGACCAATCATACTTTCAGGCTTTTCTGTCAGATAATCATTGCAGGAAGTGGTAACCATAGTTCCGCACCCCAGCAACATAGCCGACAGTATATATTTATTTATTCTTTTCATAATTCTATATTTTAAATATGTGTATCTTTAGAATGTTGCATTGATACCAAATGTGAATGTACGGGCTGATGGATAAGAGTAGATATCCACACCACGACGGGATGAGTCGCTACCGAATGCATTTACATCTGGGTCATACCAACTGTAGTCTGTAATAGTGAATACGTTGGTGGCAGTGAAGCTAAACTGCAAACGCTCCAAGCCTACGCTCTTGAAAGGATGATTCCAGTTGTAGGTCAAGCTGATGTTCTTCAACTTGATATAGCTGCCATCCTCTACATAGCGGTTACTTACCAGGAAGTTACGCTCATAACCAGAAGAGGCCTTAGGCCACTTGGCATTCTCGTAGTTGTCAGCTGTCCAACGGGTATTATAGGCATCCACTGTAATATTACCGATGTTACCCAACTTTATATCCTGCAGGTTACCATTGAAGATGTCGTTACCATGAGAACCCTGAAGCATGAAGCTGAGAGACAAGTCCTTCCAAGTCAGATTGTTGGTCAAGCCCCATGTATAGTCTGGGTTGGTATCACCGATGATGGTACGGTCGGCCTTGTTAATCTTACCATCATGATTGAGGTCTAGATAACGGATTTCACCAATCTTAGCCTTCACTATTGCATCACTGGCAAAGGTATATTGTGGATCGGCACGTACGGCTGCTTCATTGTTATAGAATCCATCCTCTACATAGCCAAACATGGCACCGATAGGACAACCATTGCGCTGGATAAACACGTCATCAGCACCATACCACAGGGTGTTGGCATACTGGTCACCGTTCAAGCCGCCAATCTCATTCTTGTTGAATGCCAGGTTCGCATTGATGTTCCAATGCCAGTCATGACTGTCAATAGGAGTAATGCCCAAGGTCAACTCAAGACCCTGGTTGGTTACATTACCCGAGTTGGTCAATTTATTAGAGAAACCTGTAGAAGAAGGAATCTTCACCTCCTGCAACAAGTCGCGGGTCTTCTTATAATAATAGTCGGCAGTGAAGGTCAGTCGGTTATTAAACCATGCGAAATCAACACCGAGGTTATACTGAGCAGTGGTCTCCCACTTGATATCAGCATCTACCGGACCACGCCAAGTTACCATTGCAGAACCGCTCTGAATGCTGCCGCTGAATGGATAGTTGGCAACATCGAGTTGAGTCAAGGTACGATAAGAACCAATACCCTGGTTACCAGTCTCACCATAAGAGAGACGGAACTTCAAGTTAGAGAAGATGTTCAAGTCCTTGATGAACTTCTCCTCAGATGCACGCCAAGCGAAGGCACCTGAAAGGAAGGTAGCCCACTTGTTCTTGTCAGTAAACTTAGAAGAACCATCAGAACGAACACTGGCTGTAAACAGATACTTATCCATCAGGGTGTAATTGACACGACCCAGGAATGAAACCAGACGCTGATTACCCTTTTCACTCGCAAGCTTTGCATTAGCAAGCGCACGATTCAAGTCATTGTCCTTTGTCAAGTCATCAGGGAAGTTGGATGTCAGGATAGAGGTATTGTCCCAAGACGCATTCTCTACCGTGAAACCAGCCACAGCGTTAAACTTGTGAACCTTAGCCAATGTATAGTCGAATGTGAGGAGCGACTCGGCAGTCAGACTCTTCCAGATATTGGTAGCACGGCTAGCCTTACCATTGGTAGGAGCCTTACCCTCCTGGGTATGACGGTCGTAATAACTTCCACGATGTGAGTCATTATAAGAGAGACCCAGGTTCTGGCGGAACTTCAGGAATGGGAACAGCTTGATTTCAACGAAGGAACTGCTGAAATAGTTGATGCTATGCAACTCATCCTTGGCGCTGTTTACATAAGCTGTAGGATTGGCCGCCAACCAGTTGAGGTCGTCCATCTGGGTTGTATCCGTGTTAGGACCGTAGGTTGGAGGGAACAGCAACGCAGAACGTACAACACCGGTGTTGTAGCTCAATGTATTGGCAAAATTAGTAGTACTGTTGGTGAAGCTCTGGTTAGTACCGATTTCCAACCAACTGTAGATATGGCGTGCGATGTTGGCACGAAGTGCATAACGCTCATAGCCTGAATTCTTAATGGTACCATCCTGATTGGCATAGTTGCCAGAGAAAGAATAGTAACCCTTGTCATCACCACCGCTCACGCTGAGGTTGTAATCATGCTGGAAAGCAGTCTGGAAAATCTCGTCCTGCCAATCGGCAACATCAATCTGGGTAGCATTGCCATACTCATCATAATACCAGCCAGGATGAGCAAAATCCTCAGGCTTACCAGTATACTTACCTGTATTATAATTAATGTGACCATCATTATAATACTGATAGCCCCATTTACCAGGATATGCCAAGTTTGTTTTATTAGATCCCAGATAATACTGGTCGCTGATAATCTGCTCGTTCTGATAAAGAGCATAAGTTACAGGATCCAACATATCTATCTTCTTAGAGATATGAGAGAAGCCCCAGTTGCCAGAAAACTCCACCTTTGGCTTACCTGCCTTACCACGCTTGGTAGTGATGATAACGACACCGTTAGCACCACGAGAACCATAAATAGCTGTAGCAGAGGCATCCTTCAGAATTTCGATATTCTCAATATCATGAGGGTTAATCATGCTCAGAGGGTTACTGCTCTGCTCATTGGTTGTAGCAGCATTACCTGGAGTTGAACCGGTATCGAATGGGATACCATCTACGATGTAAAGAGGCTGAGAAGAGGTAGAGAAAGAGTTGGCACCACGTACCACGATACTCATACCACCACCAGGAGCACCATCGCTCTGGTTAATCTGTACACCGGCAACCTTACCCTGCATACCATGAGCCAGGTCGAGCGCACCACCCTTCATCAGGTCTTCACCCTTCAAGGAACTCAAGGCACCGCTCAAGTCGCTCTTCTTCATCGTACCATAACCTACGACAACAACTTCATCCATCACCTTGGAATCTTCCTGCATCGTAATGGTTATATGTGACTTACCAGCCACATTGATGACCTGGGTCTTCATACCCACACTTGACACCTTGATACGTGTCTTACCCTTAGGCAGAGTAATAGAAAAGTTTCCATCCATGTCGGAAACGCCTCCAGTACCAGTGCCTTCCACGATAACGCTTGCGCCAATCAGAGGTTCATTGTTCATGCTACCATCTAAGATGGTACCCGTCAACTTACTCTGGGCGAAAAGCTGGCAGCTCATAACAAGCGCCAAGAAAGCAAAAACTATTCTTTTCATAAATTATTATTATTGTTGTTAATTGTAATCGTTGTCATTATCATATTGTTTATTCATTGAAATCAAAATGTATTATCATTTAGCCGATTGTTTTTGTATTTCATTTCGGTTGCAAAGTTAATACTATTATCCGATACTATATGATATTATTTTGCCGATTACTAACATTTATTTGCTTTTGATAAAAAAAAGGTGATAAATCCACCTTAAATGAACTTATCACCCTTAATACTTACGTGTATTCTATTATTGCAATTAAACGCAAAACATAACAATCACATCTTTGCCGTAGAGATTACTGAACGTACTTTTTACCATTCTTGATAACAATGCCCTTGTAAGACTTGCCCACCTGCTGACCTGCGAGATTGAACACCTTTGAAGACTTAGCTGCAGGAACAGCAACAGCCTGAGAGATACCTGTTGCTACATAATCCTTTACACAAACGTAAGCACTTGCCAAAACAAACTGAGCACCAGCAGGACCCTGAATATAAATCTGCTTTACAGAATTCTTGGCTGCAGCATCAAGAGCTACCTCTACAGATGTAGCACCCTCTGCGATTTCAGCCTCGCCATTAGAAGCACCATTATACTCAACAACAACCTTACCATTGGTAGCAGTAGGAGTAGCGAAGTTGACAACTACCTTATCAAAATCGCTGTAATCAGCCTTATCAAGCCACCAGCCCTTACCAGACCAGTCGTCACCAATAGTCACAGTCTTTGAGGCAGCATCATAGGTAGAGTTACCCCAACCAGTTGGTAAATCACCAAGATTCAAATCTGACTTCTGTGGCTTGTTGGCAGCCAACATAGCCTTATACTCCTCTTCAGTACCTACATACGCACCTGTTACAACAAGCTTTCCTGTATTCTTAGCCTGAATATAATATTGTGCAAACTGATCACTAAAACTTTCATCCAATTTTACACCTAACACCAAGGCACCAGCAATAGCTTCAGCAGAGACATCATGATTATAGCCTGTAGTATATTGAGTACACAGCTTAAAATCACAGGTAGTCTCACTGAATGTCACCCACAGATAATCATACTCAGAAAAGTCGGTACATTTTTTTGGTTCCGTCTCACCATCACCAGTAACAAAACCAACTCCTGCACCCTTCCAAGCTTCAGTAAAAACCAGAGTATTACCATCAACTGTACAACCATCACCCCAAGAGCCAAAGGTTGTTGAAATCTGCTCAGCAGCGTTAGCGCAGAGCGCCATAGCCAAACCACACACTAAAGTAAAAAACTTTTTCATAAGCTTAATTTTTTATAGGTTTAAAATTTATAATATTATTGTTTATTCTATTACATGAATTGATTTCTCATTCACGGTTGCAAAGTTACAAGAAATATTGCGAAACAAATGATACTTTATTGTCTAATAATGATACTATTTTGTCAAAGTATAAAAATATGCATAAACATACTGCTTTTATACTATTTATATAGCCAACGAGGGTGTGTCATCAGTTCATGACACACCCTCGTCTATTATTAGTAAATATAGGGAGAAAAGGAATCTGATAGTTTTCATCGCTTACGTCCCTTATCAAATAACTCTGTATGAGAACCTAAACGAACTAATTCTATTACATCTTTCTTTTTATCAAACCATATCAAAAGAGTATCGTCTTCTATATGGCATTCCATAAAGTTCTTCCAGTTTCCTTTCAAGAGATGTGGATTATACTCTTCCGGTATCTGTTTTCCTTCTGCCAGAAGCACAACTATCTGCATAAGCGTTTCTACAATTTCTTTGTCATTCTTAAAACGTTTATAATCCTTCTTGAACTGCGAAGTCTTTCGAATTTCTTTCATAAACTCTATTCCTCCATTGATGCCATGAAACTTTCCAAGCTATCTGTACGAACTACTCCAGCATCATGACCACTCTCAGCCTCTTTCATTGCTGCCAATGTTTCTGCATTTGGCATATCTTCCAGAGCTGCGCTATTAACGATTGGGGATTCTGAAACAATTTTAACGCCTCTCATAAGAGAGAGAACATTCTTTAATTGTTCCAACAAGGAAGGACTATCTACTTGTAATGTTAACTGCGTCATAATTCTATATTTTATTTTTGCAGCAAAGATAAGGCTTTTCTATGAAATCGCCAAAGAATCAAGAGAAAAACTTTAATAATAGCGTAATATTTTAAGAAAACCTCAGTCCAATAGTCTTTACATTCCCCTTCGGTTTCCTCGATTCAAGTGAGGCATAAGCGCAAAGTGGATAACGTACACTACGACTTAAGTGGCTTTAACTGGTCTTCTGTCAATCCAGTAACTTGTATGATTTGAGACCAAGACATACCCATTGCCAACAAGTTGCGGGCTATTGTCAAACCTTTAGATAGTTCCCCTTCAGCGCGAACCTCTGCAAAACCTTTAGCAATTCCCTCTTTCTCACCTTCAATATAAGCACCATAAAGACCAGAGTAGTAATCGTCAACAGCCTTAATACTTTCATCGTATTTTTCCCGCTCCTCACTACTCAAGCAACGAACATCCGCCAATTTTGCAAGATGATCGAATATCTTCTTCTGTGCCGTAAACGGCAATCTTTCCAATACTTCCATATACTTCAAAACATAAATCCATTTTTCAAAACCTGTCTCGCATTCTTCCTCACTCTTATCAAAGAAGGGAAGAGAAAGATAGATGAAACGAAGCTTATCAGAAAACATGGAGTCGCTAGACTTCTCCCTCAAAGCTACGTTCTACTGAAGTTTCGCATGTGGTTCAAGAACGGGCTGAAGGCCCAAAAGCTCCTAGCCCAGGGCAGCACCCTGGGTATAATAGCAAACAACAAGGCGCCCTGTAAGGGCAAAAGCTTTGTTATTTGCCTGGTATTTGAAAGCTTTTGCCCTTACAGAGCGCCAGTTTTGGGTCCATAATACCCCAGGGCGCTGCCCTGGGCTAGGAGCTTCTGCCCTTTCAGGGCGTGTGGAGCTTACTTGCAAAATCTGAGTCTATTTAGATTCTAAAATCTGCTGCGAAGATACACTTTTTTATTGAAACTGCCAAGAAATTCTAGGTTTTTCTTTCAAAAAGAAGGAAAAGAAAAAGTCATCCCCTTAAGTTTCTCCATTTCAAGTGAGGCTTACGTAATGTTTAAGTAAGGCTCACCTGAACTTCAAAGGAGGCTTACTTGATATGCAAAGGAGGCTTATCTGAAGTTCAAATAAGGCTCACTTGATTTGGGGACAGGACATATCTGAAATTACATCGCGACGTATCTGTTGCTGCGTCGCGACGCGTCTATTATTACGTCGGGACGCAGCAAATGCTACGTCGGGACGCAATTTCGGGAACATCGGTAAGCGGAGACGCTTACCCAGGGGCGTGGTAATAAGTGGTAATAAGTGGTAATAAAAATATCGCTTATTACCACGCGTTATTCGCTCATAATCAGAATATTACATCGCGCGTGGTAAATGTGGTAATAAAAACAACAAAAAAAACTCCTACAGAAGTCTTTCACCACAAGAAAACAAGTTAGAAATAGCATAAAGAGGATTGACTAATATCTTCTTCCCTTTTGGGCTGACAAACTCCCCAAAGTTCTCCAAAGAACAGCGAATGGCATACTTAATATGCTCTTTTTCCATAAAAACATAAAGACTCGCCATCGAACCTCGTAAACCAGACTTCACTTCCATCGGAACAATGTCAATGCCACGAGACAAGACATAATCAACCTCCGAAACGGTTCCACGAGTCAAGTTTTGCCAATAGTATAAGTCATGACGCTCATTAGGCGACATATACTTTAGTAATTCCAAGCCTGCCACCATCTCCGTCAAACTACCCTTATCAACTAAGTCTGCAGCATTGTCAACCAATAGTTCTTTCACTATAGAATTAGTAGAGTCTCCTATACCTAACAGATTGAGGAGAAAGCCATGATCTATCAGATTATACTTCACAAACTTCGGATTAATCTCTGCACCAAGCGGAATGCCATTTGCCGCAGTATGCCATACAGGTATAATGATACCAGCATCTCTAAGCATCTCCAAAGCATTCTTGACTTGCGCAGTCGTATATCCCCCTTCCACTAGGCTAAACACGAATTTGCTGCCCACTTGATGAGCCACACTAAACAATGTTTGGCGCAACAAAACAGGATTGACCTTAGCTTTATATTTCACGAAATCATCTATATAAGTTTGCTTTAACTCACTAAGCACAGAGTCAACTTCCAAATAACTATTCGTATCAACATACTTAGCCACAGCAGCAGGCATACCACCTATAAGCAAGAATGAACGAAACATCTCCACTAATCGCTCATAGAAGACATTCATCAATGGCTTTTGAGAGGTTGCATTCCGCTTCATACTTACCAATCCATCTTCACCTAAAGCATAAAGGAATTCATCAAAAGACATCGGATATACAAACATCGAGCGGATACGCCCTACTCCATAAGCACCTAAATCCTTTAATGCAAATTCCAACAGAGATCCAGCCGCCACAACATGAAGCTCAGGATAATCTTCCTTGAAGAACCACAAGCTATGTATGGCATTAGGGCATGCCTGTATCTCATCTAAGAACAACAAGGTTTTGCCAGGAATAACGGGAACTTTGAAATATGCCGACAATTGCTCCGAAATAAACTTCACGTTTAAATCGCCATCAAAGAATTCCTTGACTGTCTTATCACGTTCAAAGTTCACTTCCAAGAAATAAGTAAAGGACTCTCCCAAGTGTCTAATGGCACTTGACTTACCTACCTGTCTTGCACCTCTCACAAGCAATGGTTTATGCTCTACAGAGCTTTTCCACGCTTCAAACTCTTTATCTATTTGTCTTTTCAGATACTTCATATCTCTATATTATTGATTTTCAATGCAAAAGATAATGCAAACGAGCGCAATGAAAGCTTGCTTTCTGATTGCCGAGTGCAGCTTATCTTATGCAAAGATAATGCAAACGAGCGCAATGAAAGCTTGCTTTCTGATTACCGAGTGCAGCTTATCTTATGCAAAGATAGCACTTTTATCTGAATAAAAGCCAATCAATTAAACATTTTTATAAAAAAGTCAGAGGTTTTTTGATGCTAAAACACAAAAAAGTCAGAGGTTTTTTGACGTTAAATTATAAAAAAGTCAGAGGTTTTTAGCAGGCTGTGTAGCAGCTTCCCAAAGAGGACACGAAAAAGTCAATCGAGTAGGAGGAAAACGAAGCAGTTTTCTTCCTACTTTCGTTTTCCGACCTCTCACACCACCGTACGTGCCGTTCGGCATACGGCGGTTCCTATTTTGGATACCATTCGAGATACGCATCCATTAAAGTAGCATACCCTGCAGAGCGCAGATTATTCTTGTTTATCGCCCTCGTTAATACAGGACTGTCAGCTATGCGCCAATAGCCCTTGCGAGTATTACCCCATTCGTATGCTTGGTATTTATTGATACCACATTTAATGAGGTTTGCCACTTTTGTCTTGGGTTTCTTCCAAGCTTTCCATATACACATGCGGATTCTACGTCTTAACCATTTGTCTGTTTTACGTAAAAGACTTTTCATATCGGCAAGATGATAATAACCAACCCATCCTCTTATGTATTCTTTCAGTTTTTGCTTTCTCTTGGCATATCCCCAACCATTGCTGCGACTTGTCAGTTCTTTCAACCTTGACTTCATCTTAGCTTTGGACTTTGGATGTACCATGAGTTGGCATTTGCCTTTCTTCACATAAAAGGAGTAGCCGAGGTATTTCACTCCGCGCACATACGACACTACGGTCTTTTCCTTGTTGACTTTGAGATATAGAGTATTCTCTATAAATCGGGTTATAGACTCCTTCACTCGCATTGCAGCCCTCTTGGACTTGCAGAATATCATCGAGTCATCTGCATAGCGTACAAAGGGAAGCCCTCTGCGTTCAAGTTCTTTATCCAGTTCGTTGAGCATGATGTTACTCAACAACGGACTTAGCGGTCCTCCTTGGGGAGTCCCTTCCTCGCTCGCTTCGAACAAGCCTTTGTTCATTACACCACTTCGGAGATATTTGTGTATAAGACTGACCACTCTGCCGTCTTTTATCGTACGGCTGAGGATTTCTATGAGTTTGCTATGGCTCACCGTATCGAAGAAGCGTTCAAGGTCAAGGTCTACTACATATATGTAGCCTTCGTTGATTATCCTTTGCGCTCCTCGCAGTGCGTCATGGCTTCCTTTTCTCGGGCGGAAGCCGTAGCTCGTCTTGGAGAATTGGTTCTCATAGATGGGAGTCAGTACTTGGTTGATGGCTTGTTGCACCAGACGGTCTACTACTGTAGGTATTCCTAACAGGCGCTTCTTGCCATTGTCTTTGGGTATTTCTACCCTTTTCACTGGGTTCGGACGGTAAGAACCGTCCATCAAGGAACGGATGAGCACGTCCTTATTGGTCAAGAGCCATGGGAGCAGCTGCTCACATGACATCTTGTCGATACCACCACAGCCCTTGTTTCTCATCACTGCTTTGTAGGCTCGGCTGAGATTTGCAGGACTAAGGATTTGCTCGAAAAGGTGTTCCTTGTCGAATGGTACTTCCACGATGTTGTCTTCACACATCCACATGAAGGTCTGCACTCCCCCATACCATTCGGTTTCCGACCTATCTCTTTGGGGGCAGCCATTAACTTGGGATAATGTTTTCTGCATTCTTTCCTTCATAAGGTATGTTTCAATTACTATCGTTTAATATATAGGTTCTGCCCTTTATGCAACATTATCGAGTATTGCACTACTATGGCGTCTGCTGACTTCTCACGGCAAGCTTTACTCCGCTTCTTTCGTAAAAAAAACTATTTGAAGCGTCCGTGAGACCTCCTCGGATAAGGGCATTGTCTTTCCATCTTATACCTACTTCATTTACACCTACCATTCCGAATAGCTATGGGACTTTGATTTGTGTTGCAATCTTATCCATGGTCAAATGCCTTATATGAAGTTTCTGTTCGTTAGGTCAGATGTTTGCCGCCAGCTTCCTTCAGATTTCACCTTACGATGAACACCCTTGCTCTTGGCTATGTAATTCCCGCTATTAGGGCTTACTCGGGACTTTCACCCGTTAGACAATGCTCATGCCGAGCGTACAACAAAAAAAGGGTGCACCATGAACAGATGGTACACCCTCCTAAAACAACTAACAATTTCACTAAACTTATAACTTACCAATCTTCTTCATTCTGTCTACCTGCGTCTTTACTACATCCAATGTAGATTTATCAGTAGAGAAAACGGAGTTCAGACCTTGCGCTTCCTGAGCAGGATCACCGGTGTAGTCATCACCTACCTGCCACTGCTCATGCTTAGGATTGGCAAAACCGCCCCATCCCCAGAAGTTGCAACCGGCAAAGTAACCGCCGGATGCAGCATTGTCGCCAACAAGACTGAACACATACTTGTAATATCCATCGCGTGCTTCTGTTGTTGAAGAAGTTGAGAAAGAGAAACCATCACGAGGATAGCCGAACTCCTCCATTACCAATGGTTTCTTGATTCGTCCGCATACCTCAAGATGTTCATCAATATACTCCTTGGTATTCTGGCAGGAGATTCCCAAATCTTCCAACAAATGGTCTTTTCTCGCCCAACTCCAGTTGTATGGCCAAAGATGAATGTTGCAATAATCCACATTCTTGTCGGCACAGATCCGTTCCCAACAGTTCAGTTCTCCTTCACATCCCCATTTGCCTTCGCTACCGATAGAAATCAGATGATTCTTGTCGAGCGAACGGATCAGCTTGCTCGCTTCACCCAGCCACTTTTCGAAAGCAGGCAACTGCTCTTTGCTGAAAGCACGAGGTTCATTACCTATCTGCCATGACATGATAGCCGGGTCATCCTTATACTTCTTTTTTGTATATCTGTTGGTTCTCGTAAGTATGAATCGTACATAATCATAGAAAAGCTGATGTGCCTTTTCGCAGGATGCATATTTGGCAACGAAGTTCATGAAGGCAGGATAGCCGTCAACACTAGGAAGCGGAGCTTTTCCAAAACCAGCCTGTTCCAGATAATAGCCATAACCGCCGCTCCATTCCCAGGAATTGTTCAGGTAGAGCACGGCAACCATCTTGCGCTTGCCCATCTCCATCAGCAGATAGTCGAGGCCTGCAAGAATCGTATCGTTATAAACACCCGGAGCTTCCTGCAATGTCGGTTCAACCTTGGTCTTCACTCCCCGTTTTCCATCAGAGCCCACCAGGATGCGGAGATTGTCAATACCCATCTCCTTCATCTTGTCGAGTTCCTTGCAGAGACGCTCACGGTTACCGCCCTGCCCTTCAGAACCGAGGATAGCACCATACCAGAAATTGGTACCTACATAATAATAAGGTTTACCGTCGCGAACGAAATGTCCGTCCTTCACCTGCACAAAGTTTGACTTTGCCGAGATATTGCATGCAGCCAATGCCATCATCAAAAAAACAAATATCTTCTTCATTAATTTATTAAGTTTACAGTTTAAAGATTCATTTTCGGTTGCAAAGATACTAAATAAGGGCAAAAAAGCATGATACTTTTTTGCCCTTTCTACATATAAATCTAAACTATGCTTATTAATTATTGCTTTTTCTGCTATTTTTCTATGGTTTCGGATATATTTTCCTATAATCATCCATCCCTTCGGCTGCTCCCTGCATTACACCTTTAAATATATAGGAGTCGGAAACCACCTGCTTCTTTCTGTCGAAAATGGTCATGTGAGGAAGAGGCTGCACATTGATATCCCAGACATACGGGATAAGTCCTGCCTTCATCATTTCGGCAGTCACCGCACCATACCATGCCATCATACTCTCATTGTGCTTATCCTGATTTCCACCGAAGAGAGAGGCATCCTTACGGTTGGCACCATATTCGCCGATGACTACCGGATAGCCCTTATCAACAAACTTCTGTTTCATCTTCATCACCTGATTGGTGATATGCTGGTAGGCATCCACATTCTTATTATTATACCAGATGGTATTCACGGTTCGTCCCTGGTCATCGGCAGGCGCATGTCCCTTCCAATAGAGAGCCACCTTGCCCCAATCGGCATCCTTGTCCATCAGGGTAAATGTATAAGGATCATAGAAATGAACCTCAGCCATCAGGCGGTTCTTCGCCTTATCCTTCAGACGGGCGATGTCATAGGAATCCATGGCAGCCAAATCAATCTCGGTCTTCGGAGTCTGTACGATGAGCACACGGTTGGCATTATTTCCACCAGTAGCACGGACGGCATCGATAAACACCTGTTCGTATGCCAGGAGACGGTCGGCAAACTCCTTGCTTTCGGGAGCCAGCATTTCGCCCTGAGCCTGCGGACTGGCACCTCCCACTCCCGGTTCGTTGAGGGCAGCAAAAAGAACCCGCTGGTCATACGCCTTGAATTCTTTTGCGATATTCGTCCACAGTTTGCGGAACATCTCCTTATGCTCTGCCACATTCACCCCACTGGTAAAGGCATCATGCTCCATCCATCCGCCATCCCAGTGTTCGTTGATGATGACACAGAGACCGGCATTGAGACCATAGTTTACGATTTCCTTGATTCGTTTCATCCAGACCGGATCGATGCTCATATTCTCTTTATCCGTAAGATGACCAGCCACCCATGATGTAGGGATGCGAAGACTATGGAATCCCTGCTGTTTCAAACTCCGGATATAACTTTCAGTAGTCTTGTCATTCTGCCATGAAGTTTCCGACTTCAATCCTGCATTATTGGTAAAGACATCGTTCCAGTCGCATGCCTCCATCGTATTACCCAGGTTTACCCCTGGAGCCATATAGTGAGCCAGTTCGGTAGCCGTGAGTTTCATCTTCGAGATACGACTATCCACTGTTTTAACCTGTGCGCCAGCCCAAGCGAAATGAGCGGCAGCCCATATAATCATAACTATCTTCTTCATATATCAATCTAACGTATTATCGGTTTTGAAGTTATCATGTTGCAAAGATAGCGAAAAAGCTGTAGCCTGAATGTATACTTTTGATAAAAGGATAGGTATATTATGTTAGGATGTACGATATTTGCACAAAAAAAGGACGCACATCAGAGAAAGATTCCCCGATATGCGCCCACACCTACTTTATATCAAACCTAAAGACTTAATATCTCGTTTTTTATTTAGCAGGCCACTTTGCTGCTGCAACAGCAGCCTGGATACTCTCAAGCATATTATTATTCGGTAAAAAGAGAAAAAAGCAATGAAATATTTGCACGTCACGGAAAAAAGATGTAACTTTGCCAAATTAACAAAATACAATCATAAAAAGGCAAAACATGAGAACGATTGATATCACCAAAGTTGTAGAGTACCGAGAAGACAACAGATTGGAAGCCAAAAGGGCATCCAATGGGCTGCCAAGTTCGCTATGGGAGACATACTCTTCTTTCGCGAACACCGATGGAGGCGCCATACTCCTCGGCGTAGATGAAGACAAAAGAGGCAACTTGACCGTCACAGGTGTAAATGATGCAGACAAGTTGCTTAAAGACTTTTGGAACATCATCAACAACCGACAGAAGGTCAGCATCAACATACTCACAGAAAAAGATGTCACAGTAGAAAACATCGATGGCAAAGATGTCATTATCATCCATGTGCCAAGAGCAGAACGATCCATCCGACCTGTATATATCGGCACAGACCCTCGCAAGGGAACTTTCCGAAGAAACCATGAAGGCGACTATCACTGCTCGCCTTACGATATGTCGGCCATGTTTAGAGATGCATATCAAATCACACAAGACAAGAAAGTATTATCAGATATTGCACTCGATGCTATCTGCCTCGACACCGTACATAGCTATCGCAACAGATTCAACGTGGTTCATCCTCGACACGCATGGCAAGAAGATGAAGATTTCGTTTTTCTTCGCAAAATCGGAGCAGTTGCTTTTGATAAAGAGAACCAGCTCCATCCCACAGCAGCTGGCTTGTTGATGTTTGGCTACGAATATGAGATAACAAGGGAATACAACCAATACTTTCTGGATTATCGTGAAGTGAAGGACATCAGATTGCGATGGGTTGATAGAATTGTCTCCAACTCTGGCGAATGGAGTGGTAACCTCTTCGACTTTTACTTTCTCATTGTTAATAAGTTGACTGTTGATTTGCCGAGACCATTTAAACTTGATGGAATCACAAGAGTTGATGAGACTCCCGTAGCAGAGGCCATACGAGAAGCATTACTCAACACCCTTGTCAATGCAGACTATTATGGTCCTAGGGGATTGGTCATCATCAAGTCACTAGAAGGTTACAAGTTTGCCAACCCTGGATGTTTACGTATTTCTCAAAAAGAGGCATTGAGTGGCGGCATATCAGACCCAAGAAACTCTACCATCTTCAGTATGTTTTCTCTAGTAGATTTAGGCGAGCGAGCTGGCACAGGAATACCTAGCATATATTACGCTTGGGAAAATGCCTTCGACCTCAAGCCAACACTTATAGACATGCACAACCCAGATCGCACAGAAATGTTTGTTCCGAAGATGAGAGAAGGATTTGTAAGTGAGAATCATATCAAGAAGCCACTTGTGGCGGTAAATGAGGTTTCACCATCGGTAAAAGACGAGAATGTGGCGGTAAATCCGGAGAATGTGGCGGTAAATCCGGAGAATGTGGCGGTAAATCCGGAGAATGTGGCGGTAAAAAAGGTATCAAAAGAAAATAGGAAGAGTCAAATTCTCAAACTGCTAACAAGAGAAAAACAACTGAGTTCGTCAGAAATTAGCAACGCCATAGGTATAAAGATTACATTGACAAAAAAGTATCTTTCAGAATTGGTTGCTGAGAATAGAATTCAAACAACAGGCACGTTCAGAAACAGAACTTATCATTTAATAAACAACTAAAAGCGAAAGGCACACATCTCGTGATCTACGAGCATGTGCGCCTTTTCTATTTATTTACACTGCTATACGAATCTTTACAATTAACGATTGAAATATTTTTTACCATTAATTATCACAATTCCTTTTGTATTTGGAGTAACCAACTGCCCTTGAAGACTATAAGCTTTTACGGGCAGATTAACAGTTTCACTTTTGATAAAAGGATAGGTATATTATGTTAGGATGTACGATATTTGCACAAAAAAAGGACGCACATCAGAGAAAGATTCCCCTGACATGCGCCCACACCTACTTTATATCAAACCTAAAGACTTAATATCTCGTTTCTTATTACCATGGGTATTTGCCCTGGCTTGCACCCTTCATGATGGCATCAAAGATATACTGTTTCTTCACTACGCCATTGGTGCAATCTATCACGTCACCAGTCTCCCAGTAGCAAGGCACACAACCATTATCCTTGGCAACCTTGGTAACATACTCGTCGTAGTAAGCCACAGACTTATCGTGCAATTCCTGATTTTCACCTTCTCCTAATGTACGGAAGGTAGCGGCATACTCACCAAGAAGAACAGGGATGCCCTTGTCTACGAACTTAGCCTTCATCTTAGCCATCTGAGCGTCAACCCATGCCTCAGCAGAAGAGTCAGGAGTATTACGGTTGCTGCCAGCAAGTTTATTATCCTTGCCCCAATAATAATACATATTACCCCAATTCTCATCCTTATCCATCAAACAGAACTGATATGGCTCATAGAAGTGAACCTCTACCATCAGACGGTCTGGCACCTTGTCTGTAGGGAATGTTGCCACATCTGTTTCATTTGCGTTGTCCATATGGTTGCAGGTATTTGAAATATCTGCACCGAGTCCCTGAACGATGATGGTACGAGAAGCATTATTACCACCAGTAGCACGAACAGCATCAATCATGGTCTGCTCATATCTAACCACACGCTCCACAGCATATTTATCATTCCACATTTCCGGTTTACCAGAAGTTTCGTTCATACCTGGCTCATTGCTAGCAGCAAAGAGGAGGTGCTCATCAAAGTCCTTCATGTAAGAAGCCACTTGAGTCCAGATAGCCTTCTGTCTTGCAATGATAGATGGTTCCAACAGATCGTTGAAGATATTATCTTCAAGCCAACCACCATTGCTATCAGTATCACTATCCTTATCATAATGACAATTGAGGATAACATACATATCATTCTGAACACACCAGCTGATGACTTTCTTTACACGATGAAGCCAATTGGTATCAATGGTGTAAGCAGGATCTGTAGAACGGTGAGTAAAGTGGGCAGCCCAAGCGCAAGGAATACGGACGGTATTGAAACCAGCATTCTTCAAACTCTTGATATACTCCTCAGAAACCTTACCATTTCTCCAAGAGCCCTCACCAGATGTAGCCTCCAACAAGTTGCCGAGGTTGATGCCGGCATACATCATGCTTGCCAGTTCCTTGGCATTGTGAGCCATTTCTCCTTCAGGAACAACAAGAGGTTCACCTGCCTGAGTGATAGAAATCTCCTTCATGTTGGTACCCTGTGTCACCTTGATGAGAAGGCTGCGAGAATCTTCTTTCTTGTTCGTAGAAACTGCGAAAGAATAGTTATATACATTTCCCTCTGCACTACCCTCTGTCAAGGTAAGCCAAGAGACATCCACTTTCTTACCGGCGTCATCCTTGTCTCTAACCACAACGAGCGGTTTACTGGATGCCGTCACCGAGAATGTTCCTGTAGCAGCTTCGTTGCTGAGGGCAAACTCAGTGCCCTCAACATGGAAGATTTCAGTAACATCATTATCGTCATCACTACATGCCGCCATCACGAAACAGAAACATAAGGCAAGCATGGTTGCAAATATCAATTTTACTTTCTTCATAATCGTATATTTTTACGTACTACGTTATTTTTACCACTGTGGTACTGAGAAGAGGCTATGAACAGTGAACTTAGTGCGCATAGACTTCTTAAAGCCCAGCTCTCGCATCAAATCACCATCCTTGACACCAAATGCACAATTATCCTTTGTAGCACCATAGCAATTAAATAATTCCAAACGATACTTAGGATTCTCATTAGAGTCAATCACCTTAGACTTATCGTAAGAAACAGCCTGACCGTCAAGATAGAACTCATCCAAAGTACTGTGTGTGCCTGGGAAGAAACCATAAAGGTCAGCAAACTCGATAAAGGTCATGATAGTACCACCTTCAAAGCCAGAACCTTCATAAGTCATATCAAACTGATTGTTCTCTAGAGAGTATTGACCCTTGTCACTCTTGACAACTTTCAAGGTTGAACCATCGTTATATCCCCACAACTGAGCCTCACCTTCACCCCAGCCACGAACGGCATTGAATGTAGGAGTGTAAACACCGGTACCATCGCTTGTTGTAGAAACTACAGTGAATGTTACCTCCAAGGTTTTATTGAAGGCAAGAGCAGGTTCACCAGCATCACCAGGACCGCCACTAGCACGGAATGGGGAATTCTGAGCAGTACCAGAACCCCAGATATTGAACAACTCTATACGATAGTTGCCGTTATTCTCGATATCACCATAGTGGAATTTGTTGGCATCAAACTTCAAATCCTGTCCATCAGCCTTGATAGCATCAATACGAACCAACGCTTTAGGATATTTTGCAGCAAAGCCTTCCAGATCAAGAACGTAAACCTTACCATTGGTACGGGCTTCTGTTGTTTCAAGTTTAACTGTATATTGACCAACAGCCTTTGAGCCACCAGAAACGACAGTTGAAGCGCCATCCCAGTTGCCACCATCACCCCAAGCTGTTAACTTGGCAACATAGCCATTCTTGACATCAGAGGTTACATAGTTATAAATCATCAGCTGACCATCACCAGAACGGATTACACCAAACTGAAGTGCCTCATCAGAAAGAGACATCACCTTGATCTTGGTTTCATCAGTACGGGTGATACCACCGATATACTCTACTGCATTCAGAGGGTCAATGGTCATTGTGATTGTCTTATTCTTCTCATCCACGGTAAATGTACCTTCAGAATCCTTATAAGAACCATCAGCCTGAACCTGATGAACCTTTACCTTATCATTGCCATCTTCATCCTTATAGAATGTCATTGTACCATTACAATGGCTAGGATCAGTGATAGCCCAAGACTTAATACTTGCATAGTCTGCATCCCAACCGGTAGTTTCACCTACAACAGGCTGGTTATTGGTATAAGAAGCCCAACATGCATCCTTGCCATAGAAGAAGACAGGACCTACAAACTTATAATGAGATCCATCTGGTTTCAAGTCAAACTCCCAAGTATTATACAACTTCTCCTTAACAAACTTCACGTTCTTAGCCACAGATACAGGGCGAATAGCCAATGCCTGATAAACAGGAGTAGAAGTACGACGGTCTGAATTACGGTCGAAACTGTAGCCCAAAGCAAACTGCTTGTCAGCAGGATTGATAGAGCCAGAGAGATAGAGACCATTGATACCCTGACCAGAAACGGTCTGCTGAGTACGAGAACCTGCTGCTGGCAAGAAAATAGAATTACCGTTAGGACCTGTAAGCTTGTAACCAGCCACATGATTCTGGGTATCTTCTACCCATTCTTTCTTACACTCTCTGAACAGTTCCTCAAACTCTTCCACTGTTGGCATTGTCAACCAAGAGCCATAAGCCTTGTTGGCAACATCACGATCAGTCTTATAGATGTCTTCTGAAGCATAATCTTCCATTAATACGCTGGTCTTGAAACCAGTCATATCACCAAATCCGAAGAGACCACCTAACTCAGTTTCACTGGTAGCACCTACATTATACTTAGCCCACTTGGTAGAGAGACCAAGATCTACAAGATCATTATCAGGATCAAAGTTAGACTCTGGAGTTGTAAACTCTCTTTCCTCACCATAAACAACACCATTACCCAAGTCGAGGTAAGCTGTATAGTGATAAGTAGTATTAGGCAACAAGCCCTCAGTCTTTACTTCATAGTTGTCGTTGATACCATCAGCCTGAATACGTACGCCCTTGCGGATTTTCTCTGTCTTTGTATCAGGTGACAGGATAATACCGCTTACGGCATCAGCAGGAGCTTTCTCCAAAGAAGCCTGGAAAGTAACAGTGGTAGCTGTCAGATCTTTTACTTCACCAGTGATAGCCTTGGAATCGGTCAAGACAGCACTGGATACAGAACCCGTATAAGTAACGTGACCCTGCAAGGTAACGAAAGCCTGATAGTAAACCACCTGACCAGGAGTGCCAGAGATAGACGCACTGAACTCAGAGGTACTTTCGCCGGTTACCTTCTCAGAAAGATTGTCCTCGGCATCACCATACATGAATCCTACAGTGTAAGATCCGGACGACTGACTTTCGAGTCCCTTCACCGTACCATGGAAGATAGCAGAAGAGGCTGTAACGTCAGCAGACCCCGTAACAACGGAATTTTCATCCAGCAATGGGGTTGTGCTAGGAGAATAGTCATCGTCAGAGCATCCTGCGAAGAAGATGCTCATGACAAATGCCATTATTCCAAATAATATTTTATTCTTCATAATTGAATTCTATTAAAGTTATTGAATCGTACAAGAAACAATCTCCAAACCTACAGCTGAGGCATCACCATCCAAAGTGCCATAACCATCCAACTGTATAGAAAGGTCGAGGCAGGTATCTGTAAAGGTAACTGTAGAACCTGACGTATTAGTCAAAGAGACAGTTGTCTCACCATTAGTATTCAGTTCAACTACATCAGATTGTTCAAAGCGCTTTGGCTCCCAAACACCACCTATAGTCTTATTATCAGTAATAAGAGCACACTTTGGAGTAGCAGACCATGTAATACCACTATTAATCTTGAAGACAACTGTGATAGTCTGGTTCTTCTTCAACTTAATCTTGCCTATCTCATCCTTGAAGATACCTGAACCTGAAGTTCCATAATGCCAGAATCCTAAGCGCAGACAACCATTCTCTGTCCAAAGTTTGTCAGGAATCTTAGTTGCGTCAATACCCACAATGGTAGGACCAGTTTGTCCACCGCCAATAGCCTTATGGTTAAGGCAAGCTACAAGATAAGTATTGACATTACCATCAGCATCCTTTGCTTCAGGAACACCAATCATCAACTGACCAGCAGCATCCTCGCCCAAGACTGTAAACTCACGAGTTCTCAACTTGATAGTACGCTTATCGCTAGAAGCTGCAATGATATTGATATACTTATTGAATACCAACTTGTTACCATCCTTGATTTCCATTCTTCCTTCGAGTTCCTGACCATCGCAGTCTGTACAAGTGAACTTGTAGAAATCCTGACCCGTAATCTTCTCAATAGAAAGCTGGAAGTTATCCACTACAGCATCTGCAGGCTTAGGAGCCCATGTATTGTTATACTTATCACCAATTACAGACTTCCATCGAGCAGCATTCTGAACAGCCATTTCCTGCTTACTTGGAACACCATTCGTATTCGATGTTTTGTAAGTAAATGGAGAATTGTTCCACCACAAGATGTCGTAAGGCTTCTCTGAGTCGAGAACGAACGTAGCCTTATTACCAACATAAGATACATCATTATGTTCGATAGTGAACAAATCTGTTGCCAAGTTAGGATACTCAGGAAGTTTAGGAGAAACAACATCCAAGAGCTTGTCGGCAGCAGGGATACACTTACCATTAGTAGTCTTAACTTCCTCAGAAACGAAGTTCCAGATGATATACCAGTTACCCTCTGAGTTTGTACGACGAGTAGCCAACTGAAGCATATAAGGAGTCAGTTCAACTATAGAGATATCCTGGGTATAGTTAGAGCAAACTGCATCAAAGCCTACGTTGTGCATGGCATAACAATCAGAGAACGAAATCTTAGGCATGGTCTTCTCTTCCAAGTTCATGTTGAACTTACCAATGAGATTAGAGCCAGTACTAGCTCCCTTAGTTCCAGCCTCACCACGATACATGGTAGCCACACAACCATTCTTGGCATCCATACTGAACTCCATATATGAATCCATATAAGGGTCTGTCTCAGGAATCAACCAACTCTGGAATCCAGGATCCCAGTTAGGCTTAAAGTTCTCAAAGAGAATATCCTTGTAAACATTGCCGAGCTTGTCATCCTCAGTAAATCCCTTGCCATCACCATCAGGATCATAAGGGTATGCATACATCACAGGACCAGAACACTGACCGATGCCAAAGCTTGCATAACAAGGAATCCATCTTTTCTTGACACCAGCAGCCAAAGTCTCAGCGTCAGGGAACTGACCACCCTTATAATTCTGATCAGCCAGATAGAACCACTTGTTGTCGTTCAAGAGCGAGAAGTCGTTCTGAGGAAGATTAAACTTGTATGGTTCACCATAAACCACACCACCATTGGTCTCAACACCAAAAGTAACCTCGTAGTCACCAGCAAATGGCAACTCCAATTTCTGAACCGGTTTCTGAGAACGACCAGAAGGAGTAACCCAAAGAGCCGTACAATCAGGAATATTGGATGTCAAGGTCACAACATTGCCATTAATGGTCACGGTATAAGCCTTGCCCTCCACCAATTCCTCAGGAGAGTAAGACTTGCCGCCCATGCTCAAGTCGTCAGGCGAACAAGCCGCCATCAAGAATGTAGCAAATATGGCAAGTACCATATATATATGATTGAATAATTTCATATTTTCCGATTTTTAAATGATTAAAATCAACTATACTTATTACCATCCTGGGTTCTGTGTCAAGACTTTACCAGAAAGTGTAATCTGAGTATTAGGAATCTGCATCAAGCCCTTCTTGGTCGTAAAGTTTGACTCCACGAACTTGGTCTTTGCAGCAGCACCACCATTCTGGACAGAAGCACCATTCTGAGCCTCAGCAATTGTCTTAGCAGCAAAAGCTCCATCCTTTTCGTAGCGCATCAGATCCCAATAGCGAAGGCCTTCGAAAGCAAACTCGATAGCACGCTCCTTGCGGATATTGTCAATGCTATACTCCTCTGGAAGTTCACCGGCACGGGCACGAACCTGGTTCAAACCAGAGTTAGAACCTGTCAACTCAGACTGCATCAAGAGTACATCTGCATAACGCATGATGGTATAATCCTGATAGTAGGTGATATTCTGGTGCTGTTCTCCGAGTTTGAAGCCTACCTCCTGACGGGTACCATCTGCAAAACACATAGGTGCATACTTGCGAGTATAGTAACCTGTGTATTCGTAGGTATCACTCAAGTCAGGAGTGAATCCTGCTTCCTTGCAGCTCCATGCACAGGCAGAGAAACGAGTATCGTTCTTAAACTGCTCTACGAAAGAAGGAGTAACAGAGCAGGCTCCCCATCCACTGGCGATGCAAATATCAGCAGCACTACGGTTACGAGGACCCAGATAAACAGAGAAGGTGTTACCATCACCATTTCCGTTATAGTCATGAGTAGAATTGAACTTCATGTTGAGCACAATCTCCTTAGAGAGATTACCCTGACCAGCCTTCCAAGTCTTGCCATCATACCACTTACCTGCATAAGTTGTACTCCATGCATACTCTCCGTTAGAAGAAGCATCCTTGGTACAAGCAGGCATCCAGAGGTCTTTGTAGTTAGCCTCCAACTCATATCCTCCATTTACAACCACATCATTGATTGCTACAACAGCATCCGACTTAGAGCAAGCAGGATGCTCCTCACCATAGTAACCTGTATAATAGAGGTACGCGCGAGCCATCATAGCCTCGGCAGCATACTTGGTAATACGACCATCATTGCTATCACGATTGTCGAGCGGATAAGCATCGGCAGGAATATTGGCAATAGCATACTTGAAGTCATCAAAGATAGCCTGGTAAACATCCTTAACCGGTGTACGAGGAATGTTTTCCTCAGATGGTGTCAACAGCAAAGGCACATCACCGAACAGGCGAGCCATATCAAAATACAGGATAGCACGGATGGCGCGAGCCTCACCAAGAATGCGACCCTTCACCTTGTCATTACCACCCCAATTGATGGTACTCTCTGCAGCAATCAACTGATTACAGCGAAAGATAGCTGCATAATAGTTCTTCCAATCTGTATTGAACAAGTCGTTATACGAAGGAGCGATGCTAATATCAAACTGGTCAATCACATTGTTATTCTTGGCATCAGAGAGTCCCAGACCAGCAAAAGCCTGATCTGAAGCAAACTCAGCCATCAGATACATGCCGACACCCGCATCAGTATAGGTGCGTTGCCATCCATCATAACAGCCCACGAGATCAATCTCTGCTGTCTCTGCGTTACTGTAAGCAGTTTCAGAGTTGAGGTCGGTCTTGGATTCTGTATCTAAGAAATCATCGCACGAAGTAAGTGTCAAAGCTGACAAAATCAACGCACTCATGAATATATGTTTTCTTTTCATATCACTTTCAATTTTAGAGTTAGAATGCAACATTTACACCTACAATGAAAGTACGTGGGTGTGGATAGTAACCCATATCAACTCCTGATACCCAAGAGTCGCTGCTGTTACCATCTGTACCATTGTATGAACCGATTTCCGGATCCATACCATCATACTTGGTCAAAGTAAAGAGATTCTGCACCTGGAAATAGAGGCGCAACTTAGAGAGACCCTTCCAAGAGATAAGTTTCTTGAAATCATAACCCAAGGTAAGGTTCTGCAAACGGATGTAGTCACCATCCTGCAAATAAAGGTCTGAGAACAACCAGTTACCTACATCTCCGTATGTAACACGAGGCATCTCATTACTTGTACCCTCACCTGTCCATCTGCCTAAAATGCGATGGCTGTAATTGCCCTGTGAGCCACTAGGGTCACGGTAAGACTGTGCAATCTGGAAACCAGCAGCGCCAGTGAAGTTTGCACTCAAATCAAAGCCCTTATAACCAAGGGTAAAATTGAAACCGAAAGTATACTTAGGAAGACCATTACCCAGGTCTACCTTATCGTTAGCATTGATAGTACCATCATGGTTGACATCAACATACTTCACATCACCAGGCTGTACATTTGACTGGAGCACACCATTACCGGCAGCAATCCAATTATTGATATCCTGCTGGTTTTGGAAGATACCTGCAGTCTTGTAACCCCAGAAGTAACCGATAGCATGACCATTCTCTGCACGATAGAACTCTTCTGCATTCTGATAAATCTGGTTGGTAGCACCATGGATGATACCATCCAATGTTGGGATATTACCTACCTCATTGTGGTTGTATGCGAAGTTGGCACCTACACTATAAACAAAGTCCTTACCAATCTGGTCATTCCATGAAAGACCAAGTTCGACACCCTTATTCTTTACATCACCACCATTGATAACAGGACCTTGGGTACCGGCTGTTGCAAGAACAGGAGCCTGTACCAACCAATCCTTGGTATTCTTGATATAAGTATCGAATGTCAGAGAAAGACGCTGACGGAGGAAACGGGCATCGATACCGAGGTTGTACTGTTCAGAAGTCTCCCACTTCACTTTCTCATTTGCCAAGCGGCTGGTATATGCACCCATTACCCAAGCATCTGTACCACCAGTAGCACCAAAGTTATAGTTAGTCTTTGAAGTTGTAACAGGAGCTAAATACTGGAAGCAGTTAACATTGGCATTACCAACCTGACCCCAAGAGAGACGGAGTTTCAAGAAATCCAACCAAGAAGCTGTAGACTTCATGAACTTTTCCTCTGTCAGTGTCCAACCTGCAGAGACAGATGGGAAGTAACCCCAACGGTTGCCTCTTGCAAACTTAGAAGAACCGTCGGCACGCATGGTTGCGTTAACCATATAACGGTCTTTCCAAGACCAGCCCAAACGAGCGAAGAAAGACTGTCCACGAGTAGGGTTATATGGAGCACCGCTGATGGTACGGTCGCTTGAACTTTGGTCGGTATTCTTGACATAAGCATGATCCCAATCATTGAAACCAGCAGTCAAGCCATAACCGGTACTACCAGAAGAGCTACCATCATACTTAGAAGTCTCGCTACCAATCAAGGCATTGATATGATGTTCCTTGATATTGAAATCATAAGTCAAGGTATTAGTCCAAACCAGTGAGATACCACTACCATCACTCTGGCTAACCTTAGTGATACCATTACCACTCTGTGGAGTAAACTTATAAACAGGAGAATAAGAACGATAGTCTGAACCACCGTAATTAACAGCAAAGACTGTCTTGAACTTCAAGTTCTTGATAGGTTCAATCTGAACATATACATTTGCATCAACAGAAGTAGACTTGCTCTGATTGTAACGGTTCATCATCATGGTACCATAAGGGTTACCATCATTCACATTCCAGTCAGAACTCTCTGTAGAATTAAAGTTACCATTGGCATCATAAACAGGAACCAAAGGAGAAGTTGTGAAAGCACCACGAAGGTTATTGTTATAGATATTACCTGTATTCATGCCACGGCTATCCTTATAGACGAAGCCTACATGCTCACCTACAGTAACCAAACCATTGAACATCTTGTGCTCTGAATTGGCACGAAGGTTATACCTCTTATAATAAGAAACGTCAGAACCGCCAATGAGACCGTCCTGTCCTGTATAACCACCAGAAATAGAATAAGTAGAAGTCTTGCTACCACCAGTGAATGCCAAACTATGGCTGGTAGTCAAGGCACCATTATCTACAGCCTGGTCAATCCAGTCTGTATTATTGATAACACCCTCTGCATTACGAATACCTCTCAAAGACATCCAGTCAACAGGAGACATACCTGAGTTGAGGCGAGCCTCATCCATAATTGTCATATACTCAGAGGCATCGAGCATACTTATCTGGCGTCCCAGCGTCTGCCATCCTACATATCCATCGTATGTAATCTTACCGGAACCTTCCTTACCGCTCTTGGTTGTAACGAGGACTACACCATTGGCAGCCTGTGCACCATAGATAGCAGCAGAAGCAGCATCCTTCAAGACGTCGATGCTCTCGATGTCGGCTGGGTTCAAGGTTGTGATATCACCACCCACACCATCAATCAAGTAAAGAGGCTGAGAGTTTCCTACGGTACCCAAACCACGAATGGTAACACTCATGGCTGCACCTGGCTGACCAGAAGTAGAAACGATGTTAACACCAGGTGTCTGTCCCTGCATGGCAGAAAGAGGGTTGGTGGTGTTAAGCTTGGCGATGTCGTCACCCTTCAACTGAACGGTAGCACCCGTCACCAGCTTTTTCTTCTGAACACCGTAACCTACTACGACAACTTCATCAAGTGACTGCTTGTCTTCGTTTAAGGTTACGTTGATTGTCGAACCTGTGACTTTAATCTTTTGGGTGATAAAGCCCAGATACGAAACTTCGAGTGTTTGTCCATTCTTTGCTTCAATGGTAAAGTTACCATCCAGGTCAGTTACGGCACCCGTCTTTGTACCCTGCACCATGACACTTGCACCAATCAATGGTTCATTGTCACTGCCAGAGATGACAGTACCCTTAACCGTCTGAGCATTGAGGACACCCGCTCCGATTCCTAACATTGCCTGGAACGCCAACATGATGGCTACCAGAGCAACTTTGCAGAGCATGTGGCTCTGCGAGAATTTCTGAGATGTTTTTCTCATAATTACTTTAGGTTTAAATTAATAATGTTGCTTCTAGGTTTAATATAGGCCCTATGTGATATAGGTCGAATATTGCCTTTATATAAATAAGGTGTAAGCCTCGGTTATGAGGATTGCCTCGATTTATCGTTGTTTACATTTACTTTTCGTTGGCAAAGATAGATAAAAAACAGACATATAGGTGTATGTTTTCGTTAATCCAATACGTATAAAATGTTACGCAACCTACATTTTTTAACGAAAATGCACTAAAATGTAGCATACAATACATTTTAGTGCAAAAATAGCTTAATTAATATGATATTTTATCAACCCTGGCATCGGGGCTTTCAATATCTGGGAAATCTTGAGATGAAACTCATCCTCCATCACATTTCTCAAAGGAGACTCAAAGTAATGGGCAATGCTTCCTACAAAACCAAGCATCGGGATTTCTTCTTCCAAAGATGAATGCCATGCCTTCATACCAGGCTCCAACTGGCTTATATCTTCGGTGCTCGCCTTTACATATTTAATATAAGGTGTGAGATTCTTAGCATAGAACTGATTGAAACTCTCCAGTATCATGCGATAGAGAGCCATCGCTTCATTCAGTTCATCGGTTCCGTTCTCATGTTTCTCACCTTCTGCTATCTGCTCTGAGATAAAAGGACAGATGGAAGCCAGGAAACGATTGGCAAGCGGCTGTCTGTATACCTTATTAATAATAGTAGGATAATCCAAGCCCGACCAGGCAAGATATTTATTTTTTAGAGATACAGGCAAAGTGCCCTTGAAGATACCATTGAGGAAAAGTTTGCCGATTACTGCCCCACTACCCTCATCGCCCAGGATATATCCCAACGGAGGAGTGTTCATCACAATCTTCTCTCCATCGTAAAGACAACTGTTGGCACCGGTACCCAAAATACAGGCGATACCCGGTTTCTTGCCAAACAGGGCACGGGCTGCTCCCAGCATATCGCCTTCAGCCTCAACCCGGGCTTCAGGGAAAGACTGCTGCAAGAGTGATTTCATGCGAGACTTCATCGCCTCGGTTACTCCACTGCCATAAAAGAAAACCGCCTGAGGTTGCTCTGACAGAACAAGTTCCTTACACAACACATCCAATATCTCGGCATCACTCTGATGGATCGGACTGATGCCCTGCGTCTTACAGGTAACCATCACGTTACCCTGTTCATCAACCAGAGCCCAATCGGTCTTGGTACTGCCACTATCTGCTATGAGTATCTTCATATTCTTATCTGATTAATTAACGTATCCTTTGACGTTGCAAATGTAATCAATTTATATGAAAAATGCAAAAGATAACCCTAAAAATCGAACGTAAAGGTGCTAATATATCAAAAAAGGCGATTTTCTCTTTGCTTTTTCACGAATTATTAATAACTTTGCAGTCAAATTTACTAAATATGAAGAAGAGACTATACATCATAATTCTGCTGATGATGGCATTCGTGCTGCCAAGCAACGCTGTGCTCAAGGAAGCTAACCTGGACACAACGCTCTATATGCTGCGTACTGAATTGACCAACTATCACATAGACTTGGAGAAACAGAACCAAGCTGCCAAGGCGCAACAGTTGGCTGTGATTCAGGAGCTCATCAGTATTGTGAAACAGGCTGACCAGAATTCCATCATGCTCTATTCGCAGCGCAATGGGTATATTTTCGATATGACGTATGCCTGTCATGAGGCTACGGAACAGTTTAAGAAGTTTAAGTCGAAGGCTGTTCCTTTCCGCCAGATGATCAAGAAGAACAATGTTGAGGTGGCGCGTTTCGATTCGCTCATCAACTATCTCTACGGCATGAATACCATGTTTCTCAGCGAAGAAGCACAGGTGAACCGAAACGTTGACCTGACTCTGGCAGTCAATATCCGCCGCCAGCTGGTAGAGAAACAGAAACAGCTGCAAGCCTATGTGCAGGCATACGACAGAACCGACCGTAAACTGCAGGCACTCAACGACTATGCCAACCGCAGATATGCAGATATCCAGAACAGCATCTTCAATAATGGAGGCGACAACTATCTGCGCATACTCCGTAACTTCAGCATGAACTATAAGGAGGCGAAGACTTCCGTAGCAGAGAAATACAAGCCCGTACCGGGCATGATGTCACAATGGGATGTTCGTATCATCTTTATCCTCTTCGGTATCATCATCTTCTGGGGTCTCATCTCCATCTTCCTCAATCTCTTTACCATCCGCATCGTGATTACCCAACTCATGAAACATGGTATGTTCGAGAACAGAAAGGAAAGTTTTATGGCTAAGCGTCCATGTCTTATCATGGCTATGACGGTAGTAACCTTTGCAGTCATTCTGGGAATCGTAAGAATGGCGGTTACCCAGAACTTCGTGATTATGGCGAGCCAGCTGCTGGTAGAATATTCCTGGCTGGTTGGCGTTATCCTGGTATCCATCCTGCTACGTGTAGACAACGATAAGATCAAGAATACCTTCCGTATCTATTCGCCATTGATGCTGGTAGGTTTCATCGTTATCGTGTTCCGTATCATCCTGATACCAAACGATTTGGTAAACCTTATCTTTCCTCCAGTGCTTCTACTCTGCGCTCTCTGGCAGTGGAATGTGATAGGCAGAAAGCACAACCAGGTATTGCGCACCGATAAGACATACGCATTCATATCGCTTGCCGTATTCGGTGTGAGCACCATTTTTGCCTGGACAGGTTTCACACTGCTTGCCGTCCAGCTTATCATCTGGTGGACCATGCAGCTTACCTGCGTGCTTACCATTACCTGCTGCGAGGGATGGCTCAGCGTATATGCCAAGCGTAAAAAGCTGGCAGACAAGGCGATTACCGACAAATGGCTGTATCGCTTCATCTACAAGGTATTGCTCCCTATTTCAGGCGTACTCTCGTTCATCATCTCTATCTACTGGGCAGCAGATGTATTCAACATGAGTGATACGACTTGGGAGATATTCAACAAGGATTACATCAAGACCAGCAACTTCACAGCATCGCTTTTCAGCATTTCAGTGGTAGCTTGCCTGTACTTCCTGTTCAACTACATCAACATTACTTCTGTAGATTTCATGCGTCATCACTTCGAGAAGGCAAACCCGGCGTCGGCTGCTTCAAAGATTGTGATGTTCAAGAACGTGATGCAGGTGATTATCTGGGGTATCTGGCTGATGATAGCCCTGAATGTGTTCCAGGTAGGAAAATCATGGCTGCTTGCTATCTTTGCCGGTTTGTCTACCGGTCTCGGTTTTGCATCAAAGGATATTCTCGAAAACATCTACTACGGCGTCTCTCTGATGATGGGCCGTGTGAAGGTGGGTGATTATATCATCTGCGACGGCACCCGTGGTAAGGTGAGCAGTATCAGTTATACATCTACAATGCTGGAGGCTACCGACGGTTCGGTCATCGCTTTCCAGAACTCGCAGCTCTTCTCCAAGAACTACAAGAACATGACCAAGAATCATGGTTATGAACTGGATATTCTGGAGGTAGGTATTGCTTATGGCAGCAATGTGAAGGAAGTGAAACAGATTCTGATTGATGCCCTCATGAAACTGGACTGTATCTATCAGGAAAAAGGCGTGAAGGTGTTATTGAAGAGTTTCGATGACAGCTGCATCACCCTTAGGATTGTTGTATGGGTGAACGTGCTTACCCAAGCTATCGACGATGCCACCATCATGGAGTGCATCTACAATACGCTGAATGAGCACAAAATCGAGATTCCGTTCCCACAGCGTGAGATTACAATCAAACAAGTTAATAATTAACAGGTTATAGTTTACAGTTAATAGCAGGTTAGCCCCCTATTAACTATAAACTATTAACTATAAACTTTTAAAAATATGGCAACATTCATAGCAGGTCCTTGCGTCATTGAGTCGATGGAACTATTGGAAACAGTAGCTCAGGAACTCGTCCGCATCAACGAAAAGTTAGGAACCAAAATCATATTCAAGGCTTCATTCGATAAAGCCAACCGTACCAGCATCCACTCTTTCCGTGGTCCAGGACTGGAGAAAGGTCTCCAGATGCTGGGAGATATCAGGGAGAAGTACAACCTTCAGGTTACAACAGATATTCATGAGAGTTATCAGGCTTCAGCAGCAGGTGAAGTATGTGATATCCTCCAGATTCCAGCCTTCCTCTGCCGTCAGACCGACCTTCTGGTTTCTGCAGCCAAGACTGGTAAAATCGTCAACATCAAGAAGGCACAGTTCCTGAGCGGTAGAGATATGAAATATCCTGTAGAAAAAGCATTGGAGAGCGGTGCCAAGGAAGTTTGGCTCACAGAACGCGGCAACTGTTTTGGCTATAACAATCTCGTGGTAGATTTCAGAAACATCCCTGACATGAAGGAGATTGTGCCAAATGTCATCATGGACTGTACCCATAGCGTTCAGCGTCCGAGTGCTGGTGACGGCAAGACGGTAGGCGACCGTAAGTTCGTTCCAGCAATGGCAAAGGCGGCTAAAGCTTTCGGAGCTACCGGCTACTTCTTTGAAGTACATCCTGACCCAGACCAGGGCAAGAGCGATGCTGCCAACATGCTGGAATTAAACAAGTTGGAATCACTTATCGCAGAACTTTTGTAAGTGAAGAACGAAGAGTGAAGAGTGAAGAAACAACGTTCGGCGTCCGAAGGGAAAGCCAATTTAAATGATTTAGAAATGACCGATAAAAACAACAATATAGATGATAAGGTGGTTCGCGGTTATGGCGAACAGGCTCTAAGAGACGAGGCACAGGCCATCCTCGACCAGATACCTTATCTGGACGACAACTTTGAGAAAGCTGTCGACATGATGTATCATTGTCAGGGCAAGATTATCGTTACGGGTGTGGGCAAGAGTGGACACGTAGGTGCCAAGATTGCCGCTACACTTGCCTCTACAGGCACACCAGCTTTCTACATCAATCCACTGGATGTGTATCACGGCGACTTAGGTGTGATGACCGACAAGGATGTGGTTCTGGCACTGAGCAACAGCGGTCAGACCGATGAACTGCTCCGTTTCATCCCGATGGTACTTCACATGAATATTCCTATCATTTCCATCACCGGAAATCCAGATTCCCTGCTGGCAAAATACTCCAACCATCATATCACCGTAAAGGTAAAGAAAGAGGCTTGTCCGCTGAACCTCGCCCCTACCAGCAGTACTACTGCAGCATTGGCTATGGGTGATGCACTGGCTATCGCCCTGATGCAGGTACGCCACTTCAAGCCTCGTGACTTTGCACAGTTCCATCCAGGCGGAGAATTAGGCAAACGACTGCTGACTACAGCAGAAGATGTGATGCGCAGCGATGATATGCCTATCATTCCTAAGGAAATGCACCTGGGCGAGGCTATCATCCACGTAAGCAAGGGCAAACTGGGATTGGGTATCTCATTGGATGAAGACAACCACGTTATCGGACTTATTACCGATGGTGATATCCGACGCGCCATGGAGAAATGGCAGGCAGAATTCTTCAACAAGACTGTAAGCGACATCATGACCACCACTCCGAAAATGGTGACTCCGAAGACAAAGATTTCGGAGATTCAGCGCATCATGCACAAGTATAAGGTGCATACGGTACTGGTTGTAGACAAGGATAATCATCTGAAAGGTATCGTAGACCACTATGCCTGCATGGTATAATTTTTTAGGCACGGATAACACAGATTACACGGATTTATAGATAACACGGTTATAGATAAGATGAGATATTTTTTATTAATAGCGACATTATGGCTGTCTTGTTCGCTGTGCAGCGCACAGACCAGCGATTCACTGATTGTTAATCAGCTTCGGGGGAAAGGTGTGAGTTTTTCTCACGATAATTCCGTGACCCTTCTGATGAATGGTCAGGAAAAGTTTGATGATATGTTCCAGGCAATCCGACAGGCTAAACATAGTGTACATCTGGAATACTTCAACTTTCGTAACGACAGCATCGCCTCCCTTCTCTTTGATATTCTTGCACAGAAGGCAAAGGAGGGTGTAAAGGTGAGAGCCTTATATGATGGTTTCGGAAACTCTTCCAACAACAAGCCTCTGCGAAAGAGACATCTCAAGAAAATCCGTGCCAACGACATAGAGATTTATGAATATAAGCCCCTGAAGTTTCCATGGGTACATGCAATCTTCAACCGTGATCACCGTAAAATCGTTGTCATCGACGGGCAGATAGCCTATACGGGCGGTATGAACGTAGCCGACTACTATATAAAAGGTACGAAGGTTGTAGGAGAATGGCACGATATGCACTGCCGCATCGATGGCAGTGAGGTGAATACCCTGCAGAAGATATTCCTCAAGATGTGGAACAAGGTGAGTGGACAGCATGTTGCTGGCGAAGAGTACTACCGCAAGGAAAAAAAAGACTACCTGGTAGAAAATCTCAAGCCAGACACAACAGCAACTGCCTACAGAAAGATGGTCGGCATCATCAACCGCGAGCCTCATATAACAAAGGATATCATCCGATATTTCTATGTGAATGCCATCAATGATGCACAGGACAGCATCAAGATTATCAGCCCCTACTTCACCTTGAGTCATAAGCTCAAAAAGGCATTGAAGAATGCTGTGAAAAGAGGAGTCAAAGTAGAGATCATGCTCTCTACCAAGAGCGATATTCCACTGACTCCAGACTGCGGTTTCTATAATGCCCACAAGCTGATGAAAGCAGGATGCAATGTTTGGATGTATACGCCGGGCTTCCATCATACCAAGATTATCATGGTAGACGGCAAGTTCTGTACCGTGGGAAGTGCCAATCTTAATGCCCGAAGTCTGCGCTGGGACTATGAAGAGAATGCAGTGATTGTGGATTCTTGTACTACGCAACAACTGGTACAGCTCTTTGATGGGGAAAAGAAAGACAGTTTCTTGCTCAATGAGAAGAACTGGCGGGAGTGGCGTACGGGCTGGCAGAGATTCAAAGGCTGGTTTGCAGCAAAGGTACTCACTCCATTCTTATAAAAACAAGATATAAGTATAAACACAACTTTCACTAGCAGAAGTAAAATAAACAGAGATGAATGAAGAAATGATGAAAGCCATGGCTGGCAAACAGATGCCGGAGATGGCGATAGTAGAGAGCAATACGCTTGCCGCAATGGGACTCAGACAACTGCTTGAGTCGGTGATGCCCATGATGAAAATCTCGACCTTCGGTTCATTCCGTCAGTATGAGGCAAACAATCCTGACCATTTTGTTCATAGCTTTGTATCTATGCACATTGTGTTGGAACACCGTTACTTCTTCACACAGGGCAACAGGAACCGCCACGTCATTGTTCTGACACCCAGCAACGATCCCAATTCGCAACTTGCCGAATTTCATTGTCTCTGCGTCAAAGTACCAGAAGGATACCTGATAAAAGAGCTTCTCAACCTGCAGCATTCCGGTCATCCTCATGGCGAGCATATCCCTGCCATGCCCCCTGTCACTCAGGAAAAAATACTATCAGACAGAGAAATCGAGGTTTTATCACTGGTAGCACAAGGGAAAATCAACAAAGAGATAGCCGACCAACTCTGTATCGGACTGACTACCGTGATTACCCATCGCAAGAAAATACAGGAAAAACTGGGATTAAAAAGTGTGTCTTCACTCACCATTTATGCTGTGATGCATGGTTTTGTAGACATCAATATGATTTAGCCTTCACCATAAATAGTGATGCTGAATTATCACATACCTAAATATAATGATAGCGCCTTCCCCTCATGTGAGAGAAAGGCGCTATAATTTTAGAAAAAATAACATTATTTAAACTGATATTCCACAGATAAACTACAGCTTTACAGAAGAAATATCAACCAAATTGTTCACGATGGCATAAATTGTAAGACCTGCTGGAGAGTGAATCTGAAGCTTTCGGGCGATGTTTCTGCGATGCGTAATGACCGTATTGATAGAGATAAACAGGTGGTCAGCAATCTCCTTGTTGGTCATTCCCTGAACCAAAGCAACAATCACATCTTTCTCACGGTCGCTCAACTGTTCGTCACTCATCGGAGTCTGATTAATCATGCTCGAAATTTTGGCACTCACATCGTTCTGCTTCAGTTTACGCTCTGCATTTCTTACTGCAGGAATAAAGATTTCTTCCTCAACCTCAGAATGATGTTTCAGCCATTCCTCATTATTATATATATCATAAAGAGTGGCGCTGAGCTGATTGTTATGCAAGCCATCAGAAGGCAAATACTTGATAATGATACTTTTGAGTTCCTTTAACTTCATATCTACCTGAGCATGGTGCTTCGAGAAGGTTTCTATATCAAAGCTTGCATTGGCATTACCATCTATAAGTGCCTGAACATAAGGGAATACCATCTTTTCTTCATACCGCATGTGATTGGTTATACTATGGGCATAATCATCATAAAGTTTGAGGATAAGACGTGCCAGATTATCTGTTTCATCCAAAGCCTCAACGAGTTCCTTACGGATGAAAGGCAACTGGAAATCAATATAATAGACATGGGATGCCTTGAGATAATGCAAAAGGGTCGGTAACGACAAACGGTCGGCATTGTCATACTCTTTATAACCATTGATGGTATAATTGACCACAGCCAAGAAAGTATAGGTATCCACCTGCTGTTCTTCGCAAACTTCGCGCACAGTTTTATCACCAAAGCCCAGGTTGATGCCGAAGCTGCCGAGGCTCTGTAAAATGTTATAATTGTCTCTAATGATGCTGATCATCTTGTCATCAGCTTCATACATCTTCTGATTTTTCATCTTTCTTTCTCCTTAAATGAAAACATCCTTGTATCAAGAACATTCATAATGTTTCTATTTCGGTTGCAAATATACAAAAAAGTTTCGAAACTCGCAATACCTAGAAATGGGGATGCGGCAGTTTACCGATTTTTAGGTATTGCAAGATTTTTTAAAACTCTGTACCTTTGCAGCCGAAATCGAGAAAGAGCGCAGTGATGATTGCCACTCCCGAGCGGCAGAGCTGCGTAATTCCTTATCAAGTCAGATTGGCTTTAAGGAGATACTAGGCCTCTTAAGTATCGAGACCGCAAGCAGATATCTGCGCTCTTTTCTTTATATAATATAGTGTAAGGATAATACGAAAATAATAATTCTAAAAAAAAATAAAGATGAACAGTTTAAGAATTGGATTGATGTCCGCTGCCCTCGTTGCCGGTTTGGCAACGGCAAGTGCACAAACTGTGGCTGCCGATAGTGTGATGCAGCATGTAAACGGCAAGCGCCTCAGCGTGGGTGGTTATGGCGAGGTTGCCATGAGCCGCAACTTCTATAGTGACCACGTGAGCCGTTACAGTTTGGCAGATGAGCACAAAAAAGATCCAAGTCATGGTCGTTTTGATATTCCTCATGCAGTTATCTATTTAGGTTACGACTTCGGAAAAGGTTGGACCATGGGTACAGAGATTGAGTTTGAGCATGGCGGTGTCGGTATGGCTTACGAAAAAGAAGATGAAGAAGGTGGCGAATGGGAACAGGAAGTAGAGAAAGGCGGAGAGGTCGAACTCGAACAGTTCTGGATTCAGAAGTCATTCGGTCGTTGGGCAAACATCAAGGCTGGTCACATCGTAGTTCCTGTGGGTTTGAACAATGCTTACCATGAGCCTTTAAATTTCTTCACTGTCTATCGTCCTGAAGGTGAGAATACGGTTCTCCCAAGCACTTGGCATCAGACAGGTATCAGTTTCTGGGGTAAGACAAAGGGCTGGAGATATGAATTGCAATTTCTGGCAGGTTTGAACTCAGATAACTTTACTAATACAGGTTGGATCAACAAGGGTCCAGGTACTCCTACCGAAGGTGAAATTGCAACAAAATATGGTACAGCCCTCCGTATCGACAACTACTGCATCAAGGGCTTACGCATCGGTCTGAGCGGATACTATGGTCATGCCATCGGCAACTCTTATCCAAACAACAAGGATGGAGCAGAATCTAAGTACAAAGGTGTGGTAGCTATCGGAGCCATCGACTTCACATACAATAATTATAACTGGATTGTACGCGGTCAGGCAGACTATGGTTACCTGAGTGATGCAAAACAGTTGAAGTACTTTACTAATCGTCTAAATGGTCTCTCTCCATTCCATCACTCAGCATTCGTCAGCAAGAATGCCTTTGCATACGGAATCGAGGCTGGCTACAATGTTTTCTCGCAAATTGAGAAACTCCGTCAGTCCAACCAGAAGATGTATCTCTTTGGCCGTTATGAGCACTATAACCCATACGCTTCCAAGACCAAGAATACTTCATACGATTACACCAACGTACAGCGCATGGCAGTAGGTATCAATTACTATCCTGTGAAACAGATTGTAGTAAAGGCAGAATATTCACATCGCTTCCTGAAGAGCCAGTACAACAATGAGCCAGCCATCAACATCGGTGTGGCTTATGAAGGATGGTTTCTCTAAAGATTCTCGTAAAAGAACTTAATATAAAGTGATTGAAACAAACATATCAATAACAAAATACTTATATTAAAAATGAAAAAGGTTTTTAAAAGTGCAGTAATGCTCATGGCAGCCTTTATGTTGCCATTAGGTTTCACTTCATGCAGTAGTGATGATGATCCTGTAGAGAACAATGACTTTACCAACAAGGAGTATGGTCAGGATGCCATGGATGCCTGCAATGAACTTTGTAATGCGCTCCGTGCAGCTTACAGCAAGGTAAACAACGCAAATTTGAGCGCAGATCAGGAAACATACCTAAAGAATGTATGTGCTAATGCTGTTGACAATACCATCCAGCCAACATACAAGTCAATGGCTGACGCTGTAGAGAAGTTGCACACAGCTCTTCCTAAGAGTGTAGATACCAACAACCTGACTCAGGAGAACATCAACAATGCCTGCGCAGCTTTCAAGGAAGCACGTGCCTTGTGGGAGAAGAGCGAGGCTTTCCTCGGTGGTGCAGCATCAGACTTTGATATTGACCCACACATCGACTCATGGCCATTGAACCGTACACTCCTCCACAGCTACTTTGCTACAGGTAAGTTTAGTGATGCTGCGCTTGAGGATGCTTCTATCCTTGGTTTCCATGCACTTGAGTTTATCCTATTCCGTGATGGACAGCCACGTAAGGTTGCTGAGTTCAAGGGCAACGATACATACAAAGGTTTCACTGACGTTAAGGGTTCTGAGGAGTTGAAGTACGCAGAGGCTGTTATTGAGGACTTGGTAAACCACGTATATGAGCTGGAGGTTGCATGGTCTGAGAATCCTAACGCAGACCGCCTCACAGCAGTGAAGGCAGCAGGTCTTGAGTACCTGACAGATAAGAACCAATCTTACGCAGCCAATCTGAAGAATGCAGGCAACACTTCAATCAGTAAGTTTACTACATTAAAGGCAGCCATTCAGCAGCTTCTCTCTTTGGAGGAAGGTTCTGCTTGGGGCATTTCTAACGAGGTAGGTACAGCCAAGATTGCTAACCCATTCCAGGCTGGTGATATCAGCTACGTAGAGTCTCCATATAGCTACAACTCTATCATCGACTTCCAGAACAACATCCGTTCTATCGAGAACTTGTGGTATGGTGGCACTAAT
>ERZ1026862.70-NODE-70-length-55520-cov-17.801857_pt1 | contig 55520 bp, 29 predicted proteins | sample MGYA00380161_ERZ1026862 | MGnify/ENA primary metagenome ERZ1026862 (study PRJEB33269, sample SAMEA4719797) | human gut metagenome | biome: human-associated habitat; feature: organic feature; material: feces | place: Cameroon | collected 2013-10 ... | reverse complement strand
AAGAGGGAAAGAATAAAAAATCAGAGCCGTGACACAGTTCTGTTTACACTACCCACGATTTGTGGCATTTAATAAATCCAAATTCCATTGCTCGCAATTCATATTTTCTTGTCGGTCTCATACTCTTTGGTATTGCATTGTTCAAATTCATTTGAGTATTCCACCTATGGAGTAAACGGAAGTGAACCATTGACAACCTTTGTCAATCCAGTCCACGATATAATGCTTTTTGCCTATCAGCTTCAAATCTGTCCTCCATTGTAACCACTCGTAAACCCTTGTCAACTACGTTCACGATATGACAAAATAAAAGCTCCGCAAATTCTCCACGGTAGAAATACATTACAGAAATATGTAGAAAATCGGGAACTGCCAAAAAGCACTCAGAAAGTGTTAAAAATCAAATAGTATTGAAAAGCAAGGCTTTACATTTAGTTATTCATGGTAAGTTATAGTTAGTTATAAGGGTCTAAATACATATTGAAAGACAGCAAGCAGCTCTTTGCGGCTAAGTATCATTTTTGATTAAAAAAAATGCTGCAAGAGCTTGCGCTCCTGCAGCATATGTGTATGGTCTATTGTTTTTTTACTTTTATCTCTTGCCTGCCAATAATCCTTTTATTACGGCATTGGTGAAGCCTTCTTGCTCCATGGTGTTTAGACCCTTGATGGTGCAACCGCCAGGAGTAGTTACTTTATCGATGGCTGATTCAGGGTGTTCGCCTGTTGCCTGAAGCAATTCTACAGCACCCTTTATGGTCTGCAAAACAATCTTCTTGGCATCCTTGGCTTTGAAGCCCATTTCTACACCACCTTCTACATTAGCTCTGACATAGCGCATAGCATAAGCGATGGCACATGACATAGCTGTGGCTGCAGGGAAGAGGCGCTCTTCCATGATGAGGCTTTCGCCAAGTTCGTCGAAGATGTCGGTTATCTGCTTTGTCTCTGTTGCTGATGTGTCTACAGGAGTGATGAAAGTCATCGACTGCTTGTAGGCTATGGCAATGTTTGGCATTACGAGGAAGAAGGTTGGTGTGCAACCATCCTTATCGAGCCATTGCTTGATTTCGGCAGAAGGAACGCCTGCAGCAACAACAACGAGCTTCTGGCTCTTATAGTCGAGAGCATCCTTGATGCCCTTTAATGTTTTCTCTACGCACCATGGTTTTACCACTACGCATACGATGTCGGTACCATCTACGGCAAGCTGGTTGTCTAATGTTACGCTTGCTCCCTTGCTTGCAAAGTGGTCTAATACTGGCTGATTGTGGTCAGAGACAGTAATGTCGGAAGGAAGAAACTTCTCGCTCTGCAAGAGTCCTTCAACCATGGCACCACCCATGGCTCCAGCTCCAATGATAGAAATTTTCATGTTCTATACCTCCTTTAATACTTTTTCAAGTCTGCCGATGAAATCGTCCACATTTTCTTTGCTCAATATTAATGGAGGAAGAATGCGGAGGATATTGGTGCCTGCGCAACCTGTGAAGCAATGCTGCTCGTGGATGAGCTTATTGCGAACCTCCTTGTGAGGAATGTCGAGAACGACACCTATCATGAGTCCACGTCCGCGAATCTCGGTAATATGGCTGTTGCGCTTCTGTAGCTCCTTGAGTTGGCTGATGAGATATTCACCTACCACATGCGCATTCTCTACCAAGTTCTCTTTCTCGAAGACATCGAGCACGGCGAGCGCTGCTGTACATGCAAGGTGGTTGCCACCGAAGGTAGTGCCAAGCTGACCATATACAGGCTTAAACTCAGGCGAGATCAATACGCCACCCATAGGGAAACCATTGCCGATACCCTTAGCCACGGTAATCATATCAGGACGGATGCCGAGCCATTGATGAGCGAAGAACTTACCGCTACGGCCATAGCCACATTGTATCTCGTCGCAGATGAGCACGGTACCATACTTCTTGCAAGCAGCCTGCAAGCCCTGTGCAAATTCAGGAGTAACCATGTTGCAACCACCTACGCCCTGAATGGCTTCGATGATACAAGCGCAAACATCGCCCTTAGCAAGTTCCTTCTCCCAAGCCTCAAGGTCGTTGATAGGAAGATAGGTGACATGGTCATTAGCGTTGATAGGAGCGATAATCTTAGGATTGTTCGTTACCTCAACGGCAAGAGAAGTACGACCATGGAAAGCTTTCTCTATAGAGAGCACGCGAGTTCTGCCGTTGGTGAAAGATGCCAACTTCAATGCATTCTCGTTAGCTTCGGCACCAGAGTTGATGAGGAAGAACTGATAGTCGTCGTAGCCACTTGCTTTGCCTAAACGCTCAGCGAGCTTCACCTGCAGTTTGTTGATTACGGAGTTGGAATAGAATCCTAACTCATTAAGTTGGTTGGTCAGCATCTCCACATAGTGAGGATGGCAATGACCTATGCTGATTACTGCATGGCCGCCATAAAGGTCGAGGTATTCCTGACCTTTATCGTCCCATACCTTGCAGCCCTTGCCCTTTACAATATTTATATCGAAAAGAGGATATACGTCGTATAGTATCATGTTGTTAAGTGTTTAAAAAGCCGATGGTTTTAGTTTTAATCCAGCAGTCTGGTTTATTCCAAACATGATATTCATGTTTTGTACTGCTTGACCAACGGCACCCTTTAAGAGGTTGTCGATGCATGAAGTGATGAGGAGCTTGTCGCCATATTTGTCGACGTGAACCAAACATTTGTTGGTGTTTACCACCTGCTTTAGGTCGAGCGCCTTGTCTACATAATGAGTAAACTTGGCATCCTTGTAGAATTCTTTGTAGCCAGCAACGATCTCATCCAAAGGTTTGTCGGTCTTTACCACCTCAGTAGCAAAGATGCCACGGGCAAAGTCGCCACGATAAGGAATGAAGTCGATGGCTGCATCGAGATAACCCTGAGTCTGCTTAAGGCTTTGGCATATCTCTGGCACATGCTGATGGCTGAAAGCCTTATAGATACTCATGTTGCCCATACGCCAAGAGAAATGGGTTGTTGCTCCAGGCTTCTGACCAGCACCCGTGCTACCAGTAATGGCATTAACGCTTACGTCGCTATTGATGAGCCCCATCTTTGCTGCAGGCAACAAGCCAAGCTGAATACATGTGGCAAAACAACCAGGGTTGGCAACATGCATAGCAGAAGCAATCTTTGCCTCATTTATTTCAGGAAGACCATATACGAAGTCGTGAGCTGATGGAGTTGGTTGCTGAGTTGCAACCACAGTCTGAGGAGCAAGACGGAAGTCTTGAGCCAAGTCGATGATTTTTACATTCTCAGGCACATTGTGCTCCTTAAGGAAAGCCTCGCTCTTGCCATGACCGAAGCAGAAGAAAATGACATCTACCTGGTCGAAAGGCATTTCGGCAGTAAACTTCAAGTCTGTTTCGCCATAGAGACCTTCGTGTACATCGGCAACACTATTGCCTGCATTGCTTTCGCTATTTGCGAAAACGATCTCTGCTTCAGGATGATTTAACAGGAGACGAATAAGTTCGCCTCCTGTATATCCTGCAGCACCTAAAATTCCGATTTTAATCATTATGTGGAGTTGTTAGTGGCTCCCATAGAGTGAAGTAAGAGTGTTACTTCGGCATGCAAATCCACAAGAATATGTAGATGAGCAAACCAGGGAAACCTGCGCTGAATACTGTCAGAAACAGCCATGCCAAACGTATTAGGGTAGGGTCCCAATCTAAATACTCTGCAAAACCTCCGCAGACACCTGCAATCCATTTATCGTCGCTGCTGCGTTGTAATCTTTTTCCTGTTGCCATAATATAATATATAATAATGTGTTATTGTTTTATTATTTGACGCACGTGGATACCTAAAGGTTGCAGTAGGCACAGCATTATTTTGTTTTTTTTTATCTTTCCTCGTTAGGGTGCATGCCGTAGTATACACGCAATGGGGTAGAGCTAACCTTGATGAAGCCCTTAGCTTCGTCGGCAGTCCAGCCAGTCTGTGTCTCGCCATATTCGCCGAGCTTAGACTTTGTGAGGTCGTTGTCAGAGTCTACACCTACTGTTTCGAAACCATAAGGACGGAGCTTGAGGATGGCAGTACCTGTGACGTTGCGCTGTGAAGAAGTCAACATAGCCTCGATGTCTGGCATAACAGGCTCAAGATACTGACTCTCGTGGAGGAACATGCCATACCAGTTGGCTACCTGATCCTTCCAATACTGCTGCCACTTGCTAAGTGTGCTCTTCTCCAATAGGCGGTGAGCCTCGATAATGAGCTTAGGAGCTGCAGCCTCGAAACCTACACGTCCCTTGATACCGATGATAGTATCGCCAACGTTGGCATCACGGCCAATAGCATAAGAAGCACCAATCTCCTCAATCTTCTGAATGGCAGCAACCTTATCGTCAAACTTCTCACCATTCACAGCTACAATCTCACCCTTGTCGAAGGTAATCTTGAGAGTAGACTCCTGCTCCTTAGCTGTTACATGCTTAAGGTAAGCCTCTTCTGGCAGACCCTGAGTAGGGTCGAGGAGTTCACCACCACAGATGCTGGTTCCCCAGATACCTACATTATATGAATACTTCAGTTTGGTGAAGTCGGCAAAATAACCATGGTCGTTAAGGTAGTCAACCTCTTCCTTACGAGTGAGCTTCTTGTCGCGAGTGAGAGTGATAATCTCGATGCCAGGAGCCATCACGAGGAATGTCATGTCGAAACGTATTTGGTCGTTGCCCGCACCAGTACTTCCATGAGCAATAGCGTCGGCACCAATCTCTTTAGCATAGCGAGCTATGGCAATAGCTTGGAATATACGCTCTGAAGATACGGAGATAGGGTAGCAGTTGTTGCGCAATACATTACCGAAAATCATATATTTCAATGACTTCTCGTAGTATTCGTGAGTTACGTCGAGAGTAACGTATGCTTTAGCTCCCAACTTATAAGCATTCTCCTCGTTGGTCTTCAGCTGTTCTGCAGAAAAGCCACCTGTGTTGGCACATGCAGCATATACATCATATCCTTCTTCCTTGAGTTTCATAACTGTGTATGAAGTGTCAAGTCCGCCGCTGAATGCGACTACAACTTTCTTGTTTGCCATAACTATATATTTATTAAGTTGATTTTTATTGTTGATTTATTGTTGTTGAATTGTTTTGCCAATGATTAACCTTCGAGCTCGCAAGAAGGACCGTCAATAGCTCTGATACGAGCGATAACCTCCTTTGGAAGTTTTATTGGCAGATGTTCTTCAGGGTCGAAGAGCATGGCGGTGCATATGCAATATTTGCGGTTTGTGCGATGAAGCACATCTACATTTATACAACCTTCGCAGCCACGCCAGAAAGACTCGTCGTCTGTAAGGTCGGCAAATGTAACAGGCAGATATCCCAACTGAGTGTTCATCTTCATCACGGCAGAGCCAGAGGTGAGAGAGAATATCTTAGCATGTGGCCATCGCTGTCGGGCAAGTGTGAATGTGAGGTTCTTGATACGCTTTGCCAGTCCGATACCTCGGAAGTCTGGGTGAACTATCAATCCCGATGTTGTCACGTAGTGTTTGTTGCCCCAAGTCTCGATGTAGCTGAAGCCTGCAAACTTGTCACCCTGCAGAGCTATAACAGCCTTAGCTTCGCGCATTTTTGTGGCAACATATTCAGGTGAGCGCTTTGCAATGCCCGAGCCACGCTTCTTGGCAGCTTCTGCAATTGTTGTTAGAATGGTGTCGATGTATTTTATATGACTCTCATCAGCCACCATTACTTTAACTTCTTCCATTATCCTATTTTATAATTTATATCCTTGTTGTCTATATATATAATAAGGTGTATGTCGTGAGTTCCCTATGTTGGGGTCTCATTATCTGAATTCCATGATGTTTCTCAGTCCATCGATGATATCAATTTCCCTTGCACCAGGTTTGGTAACGATGAAAATAGTGTCGTCGCCAGCTATTGTTCCGAGAATCTCAGGGATGTCGCTATTGTCGATGTTGTAAGCTATGGAACTTGCATATCCTGGGCGAGTCTTGATTACGCCCATGTTGCCAGAGAAGTTTATAGAAACGAAACCAGGCATCTGCATCATTTCGCTTGCAGGCAATGGCTTGTGTACACGTTTGTACATAGTTTCGTTTGGCAATACATATACGTATTTGCCATTCATGCTTGCAGCCTTAGCCACCTTTAGTTGTTTGAGGTCGCGGCTAAGAGTTGCCTGAGTAAGTTTGAATCCTTCTTTCTCCAGTTCTCTTAGAACTTCGTCTTGGCTTCCAAGCTCTTTGCTTGATATGATAAGCTTAAGAGCTTCCATTCTGCTGTTCTTTACCTTCATAGCTGTATGTTTATGCGTTTGTGGGTGCAAAAATACTACATTATTTGCAAACAATCAAATAAATTGCAATATAATTACAGAAATATGTGACAAAATATCATTTCGATGTTATAAACATGTATATGTATGCGGTGTTATGCAGTTTTTTAGATGAGTGTTTGATACACCTTTTTTAGTGCTTTATATTAAGGTAAATGTTAAAATAATGGGGTAAATAATAAAATAAATTACATTTTGCTTGTTGCTTTTAATAAATTTGCTTAAATTAGCAACGGTTATTAAACCTAACGATTTACTACGACCCCAAAAACTAACGATAATATACTTTCATGATAAAAAAAGTTACTTTATGTATCGCCATATTAATGGCTATACCATTCCTAATATTTGCTAAAGATTATTCTGTGATAGACTTTGGTGCTAAAGGAAATGGTGTGAGTGATGATGCCTCGGCTATTCAGAAAGCTATTGATGCTTGTTCTGAAGCTGGTGGTGGTAATGTTGTCTTTTCTACCAATCACACTTTTATTTCTGGTCCTGTAGAATTGAAGTCTAATATTAATATTGTTTTAGAGGCAAACTCTGTATGGAAAGCTAATCCCGATGAAAGCATCTATAAGCTAAGTGCTTTTGGTGAGAATAGAGGTGAAGGCATGATGTGGATATACGCTAAGGATGCTAAGAATATCTCTATTACTGGTAAGGGGACTATCCATGGCAATGGTGTTGCCTTTATGGGTAAGGAGTTGCACGATTCTTATGAGCTTAAGCCTGTAACAACCTTCGATCCTCGTCCGCATGTGCTTACACTCTTTGGTGTAGACAATCTTACTATTCGCGATATTACCATCCGCGATGGTGCCTATTGGACTGTGCATCTTATTGGATGCAATGGTGCTGTAATTGATGGTATAAACCTACTTAACAACCTAAAGATTCGCAATGGCGACGGTATAGACCTCGACCATAGCAAGAACGTAAGAATAAGCAACTGTCATATCACTTCGGGCGACGACTGTATCTGTTTGAAGAATCGTCGTGAGTATGAGGCTTATGGCTCATGCCATGACATCACGGTTACAAACTGCGTGATGACTTCCCGCTCGTGTGCTATAAAGATAGGTAGCGAGAATATGGACTCTATATATAATGTGGTGTTCGACAACTGCGTTATCACTCGTTCTAATCGCGGACTTGGCATACAGAATCGTGACGAAGGAACTGTGACAGACGTTGTGTTCTCTAACATCCAGATGGATTGCCAATTATGGAGCGATGTGTGGTGGGGACAGGCTGAGCCTATTTATGTAACCAGCTATCCTCGTGCTAATGGCAACCATAAAGATGCCAACTGGCGATTCCCTAAGGGCGAGACTGTTGGCAGATGTGGCGAGGTGAGTCGCATATTCTTTAATAATATCACCGCTGTGAGCGAGAATGGATGTTTCGTGGGTGGTGACGAGAAAGGAAAAGTGAACAACATATATTTTAATAATGTAAGACTCTTCAATAAGAAAGTCACTAACTACGATGGTGGACAGATAGATCTTCGTCCATGCCGCGATACTAAGTTCTTGCCTACACAAGGTAAGAAGATCACTACCCTGAATGTTACAGACTGTAGTTTGGAAGTTTTGTAACTTTATTGAAAAGCTATCTACACCTTGTAGAAATAAATAGTCTTTACCTTTGCACTCATATTTTTAACCCATAATAAACCTAAAAAATTAACAGTTATGCTAAAAGTACGAAACCATTCTAAAGCGGGCATGCTGAAGACTCTGTTCTCTGCTTCCCTCTTGCTTTGTAGTACAGCAGCTATGGCACAAAGCCAAAAGTCGGGCGTTATCAAAGATGCCAACGGCGAACCTTTGATAGGTGTGACCGTATTGGAACAGGGTACCTCTAATGGTACTGTGACTGATGTAAATGGTCGCTACACCCTGAAGACAACAAAGCCTAATGCGAAACTGAAAGTATCCTACATTGGTTATGAATCTCAAATCATCACTCCAGGTCAGAGCGTTACTCTATCTGCAAACGATGCTACTCTCAATGAAGTTGTAGTAGTAGGTTATGGTACTATGCGTCGTAAGGACGTTACCTCTTCTATCACTACCGTTAATGCTAAAGACCTTGATAAAGGCGTGTATACCGACCCTGCTCAGATGTTGCAAGGAAAGGTTGCCGGTCTTGTTATCTCGTCATCAGGCGACCCTAACGGCTCGTCAAGCATAACACTTCGTGGTTCATCTTCTCTTCGTGAGGGTGAAGCTATGCAACCATATTATGTTATTGATGGTATTCCAGGTATGGATATCTCTATGGTTGCCCCAGACGATATCGAGTCTATCGATGTGCTCCGCGATGCTACTGCTACAGCCATCTATGGTTCTAAGGCAGCCAATGGTGTAATCATCATCACCACAAAGAAGGGTGCTGAGGGAAAGACAAATGTAAGCTATAATGGATATGTAGCTTTCGACAATGCTTTGAAGACTCTTGATATGGCTTCGGCTGCAGAACTTCGTGCTTCTGGCGAAGTAGTTGAGGACGAAGGTGCAAATACCGATTGGCAAGATGAGGTGTTGCGCACAGGCGTTAGCCATAATCACAACCTCTCTATTAGTGGTGGTAATAAGCAGACAAAGTATATCGCCAGCTTGAACTATATCGATCATGATGGTGTGATTCGTGGTACTGAAATGAATAGAGTAAATGGTCGTGCTCTCATCACCACAAAGGTGTTGAAAGACAGATTGACTCTTTCTGCTGGTATTAATGCCATGAGAGGTGTACACAAAGGTGTGCCTGTAGGTCAGCGTGGCGAATCGGTACTTGATGCTATGAACTACTATTCGCCTACAAATCCAGTACGCAACGAGGATGGTTCATGGTTTAAGAGCGATATAGGTTCTCAGAACTATAACCCTCTTTCTATGATCAACGAAGACTCTAATGAGTTTGAGTGGAGACGCATGCAGTATATTGGTAAGGCTTCGCTCGATATTATCGATGGCCTCGTTTTGAATGCTAACTATTCTTACAACAGCAAGCAGAGAGTTTATAGCTATTATAACAGCTCGTTGTCACAGCTTCCTTATGGTGGTACCAAGGGTAAGGCTCACCGCGATACTCGCCTGGGACACGATCAGACTTTCGAAACCTATCTTAACTACGACCTTACCTTGGCAAAGGTTCATAAGCTTTCTCTTATGGCAGGTTACTCTTGGGAAGAGCGTGTAAACAATGATGGTTTTGGTGTTTCTGTTTACAATTTCTATAACGACCAACTTGGTTTCAAGAATCTTGCTTATGGTAACTTCATTAATGGTATGAGCGATGTTGATAGTGGTGTTGAGGAAATTGTTCGCAACATTTCTTTCTATGGTCGTGCTAACTATTCTTACGATGGCAAGTATCTCTTGCAGGCTACAGTTCGTCGTGATGGCTCTTCTGTATTTGGTGCAAACAACCGTTGGGGAACATTCCCATCTGTATCTGCAGCATGGAACATTGCAGAAGAATCATTCATGAAGGATGGTATCTTCGATCAGTTGAAACTTCGTGCAGGATATGGTGTTAGTGGTAATGCTCTTGGCTTCGGTGCTTATTCTGCTTACACTCTCTTTGGATTGAACTCTGGTAGCAGCTTTACTTACAATGGTGTTACTTATTCAAAGATTGAGGCTACACAGAATGGTAATAAGGATTTGAAGTGGGAAACAACCAAGATGTTCAATGTTGGTGTTGACTTCGCATTCCTCGACAGCCGCTTGAGTGGTAGTATCGAATTCTACAACAAGAAGACTTCTGACCTTATCTGGAGCTATGATGTTTCTACAAATATCTATCCAGTAGGTTATATGAATGCCAATGTTGGCGATATAACAAATACAGGTATCGAACTTACTATCAACGCTGTTCCTGTAAAGACTAAGGATTTCACATGGCAGACAACAGTAAACCTTGCTCACAACAAGAATAAGGTGGACAAGCTTTCAAATAAGAAATTCTCTGTAGACTATAAGGATTGGGGAGACCCTAATATCGGTGGTATCTCTTCAAATGGTGAAGTAGAGCGTATCAAGGAAGGTGAATCGCTCGGTACTTTCTGGACATATGAGTGGGCTGGCTATAATGAGCATGGACAGTCTACATACTATGTACATGATGCAACGACAGGTGAGCGTACTGGTGAAGTGACAACAACTCCTGAAAAGAAAGATAAGACAAAGGTTGGTTGCGCTCTTCCAAAGGTTACCTACGGATGGAACAATACCCTTACATATAAGAAGTGGGCGTTGACAGCATTCTTCCAGGGCAACATTGGCAACAAGATTATGAATGCTACACGTGCTCACTATAGCAACAAGGCTCTCTTGTCGGCAGGTAAGAATGTGCTTGCTGATGCACTTAAGGATAAATATTTCACAAGCGATAATACATACTATTATCCTTCTGATCGCTATCTCGAGAATGGTAGCTTCTTCCGTCTTTCTACTCTCTCGTTGGCTTACACATTCGATAATCTCGATGGTTGGCTTAAGAGCGTGCAGGTATATGGAACTGCTAAGAATGTATTTACCATTACTGGCTACAAGGGCTTAGACCCTGACATCAACCTCGGAGGCTTGGAGCCAGGACTCGACAAGCGTGAGACTTTCTATCCTCATACTCGTTCTTTCATTTTGGGCGTAAAGGTTAACTTTTAATTAGATTACTATTATGAGACTAAATATAAAATATCTATTGGCGGCAGGATTGATTGGAGCTACAACGGCTTGTACCGACCTTGATGTCGACATTAATTCTAAATATGTGACATATCCTACCTCCGAAGCTGCTACAAATGCTTTGATGGCAGATGTTTATTATCAGTTCCGTGGTGCTTTAGGCCGCCGCTATATGGAGGCTATGGCGCTATCTTCTGACGAATGGGTGGGCATAAGCTTTGATGGCGACTATTACGATGATGGTACCTATGCTCATGCTTGTACACATATGTTCAGTTATACTGATCCAAGTCTTGGCTGGTATGGCGACTTGGCTGCTGGTATAACAAAGGCTAACAATGCTATCCTTACAATGGGTGGCCCAAATGCCGATCCTGCTGTTATTGCTCCTGCTCGAGCAATGCGAGCTTTCTTTCATTTCTTGTTGATGGATAGCTATGGCGATGTGCCAATTTTGGATGGTATTCCTACTGAAGATGAGGCTATAGAGCGCAAACCACGTGCAGAGGTTGCTAAGTATATAGAGAAGGAACTCTTGGAAATCATCCCTAATCTTACCGAAGATAATAATGAGAATACTTATGGTAAGCCAAACAAGTGGATGGCAGAAGCTTTGCTCGTGAAACTATATATCAACTGGCCTGTTTATACAGCTGCTGATGTTAGGGAGTATGATGCTGCTACAGCAAAGAATGAGAAACTCAACGATTGTGTGAAGTGGTGCGATGAAATCATCAAGAGTGGTGTGTTTGATATTGCTGCTGGTTCTAATGGCTATCGCTCTAAGTTCTATCCTAACAATGGTGTTCAGATTAAGGACTTTATCTACGCTATGCCTTATCATACCACAGAGGCTACAGGTATGAATTATGGACGTCCTCGCACATGGCGTCAGGCTAAGGGAAGCTTCGATAGCTACTACGGAATGCCTTTGTCTAACTCTGTCGGTGGTAACTTCTCTATCACTCCAGAGATGTCAGACATTCTGATGGCACTTCCTGGCGATACTCGTAAGGATCACGTCTTGGCAGGTCAAATCTATATGTTTGATGCTAACTATAACAAGACCACAACTCCATTCCAGTATAAGGGAGAGAACGTAGTACTCACCAAGGATATTGAACTTCGTCCTACATACGATAAAGAAACCAAGCAGCAGACCTCTAATGGTGTAGCAACAAATAATGTTGGTAAGGATGTTAAGGGATGGTCGCAGGGTTATAAGTCGGTTAAGTGGTTTGTTATTGATGACGACTTCAAGAATGGTCGTAACCAATCTAACGATGTGCCTATCTTCCGTTTTGCCGATATCCTTTTGACAAAGGCTGAGGCTATTACCCGTGGTGCTACTGCTACCAATGGCGATACTCCACAGTCGTTGTTCAATCAGATTAGATCGTATGCAGGTGCACCAACTTTGGATCATAATCCATCGTTGAAGGAACTCCTTGATGAGCGTGCTCGTGAGTTCTTTGATGAAAACTGGCGTCGTAACGATATGATTCGTTTTGGCACATTCGAGAGCGAATATGGTTTCCATAAGAAATCTCATGTTGATGAGTCGGGCGTTCTTCATGCTAGCTTCGACAAGACTCGCCGTATATTCCCTATACCAGAGTCTATCTTGAATGTTAATACCAACTGGAGTCAGAACCCTGGATACGATAAGTAATACAAAATGAGATTTATCAGAGCTTAAATCTCTATCTAATATAAGGGAGCAAGCTGTCGGCTTGCTCCTTTTTTTTGTTAAAGACTTCATGTTTCCAATATTATTCATTATATTTGCATTTGTAAAGAACTAACCATTTTTATTTATATGATGTTTCCCATAAAGCGATTAGTTTTCTTCTTCGCCTTCGTTATATCTTTATATAATGCTACGGCTCAAGACTTCACCCAATATGTAGACCCACGTATTGGAACTGTTGGTTTAGGACGTACATTTCCTGGACCTTCGATGCCTTTTGGTATGGTGAAGCCAGGACCAGACTGTATCAATATGCCTAATGCTGGTTGGGCACCAATACCTGAAAAGGTTGTCGGATTTAGCCAAACACATGTTAGTGGAACTGGTGGCGGACAGAAATATGGCAACATCTTGATTCAACCATGCTTGAAGTCGCAAGAACTTAATGAAAACATCATTCCTCAACGACGCATAGGCGAAACTATCGACCTTGGATATTATGCTTGCACATATAAAAATGGTATACAGACAGAGATAACAACAGCCGAGCGTTGTGCATTCTATCGACTTACATATCCTGAACATGGACGATTGGTGGTCGATGCTTCTTGGTTCTTGGGCAGAGATACGATCCCCGATAAGCGCGAGGCACAACAGTTTGAAGGTTCACATATCAAGGTTGTCTCGTCGCAAAGTATCGAAGGATGGAGCCGTGTGCGTGGTGGTTGGAATAATGGTGATGCTTATACCGTTTATTTCTCCCTACTTTCGGATGTACCTTTCACGGTAGAAAGCACTAACGAAAAACTATGCTTGGTAGCATTCTCATCGGAGAAGGTGAATTTGAAGATAGGCGTATCGTTCCTTTCGTGCGAAAAGGCACGAGCAAATATAGCCAGTTGTTCTTTCAATGAACAGCTATCTACTCTCAAGTCAGAATGGCAACGTATGCTTTCTCGCTTGCGCTATCAAGGCACCGAGCGCAACATGCGCATGTTCTATACTGCATTGTATCACACTATGTTGATGCCGGTAAACCGCACGGGAGAGAATCCGAAGTGGACAGATTCTCCATACTATGATGACTACTATGCTATTTGGGATACATATCGCACATCAACTCCGCTTCTTGGTGTTTACTATCCAGAAATTCAATGCGACATAGTAAACTCACTCCTTAATATATATAAGAACGAGGGGTATATGCCCGATGCTCGTAGTGGCGACTGCAATGGCAGAACGCAAGGTGGTAGTCATGGCGAGGTGGTGATAGCTGATGCTTTTGCTCGTGGACTAAAAGGTATCGACTATGAGTTGGCTCTAAAAGCAATGATAAAAGATGCCGAAGTGCCACCTGCAGACGATGAGAAAGAGGGTAGAGGTGGACTAAAAGAATACAACACCTTTGGCTACATTCCTTATGGCATACCACGCGCAGGTACACGAACCGTAGAATATTCCTTCGACGACTGGTGTATTGCTCAGGTAGCTAAAGGGCTTGGTCATGATGATATCTATCAGAAATATATGTCACGCTCTGGCAACTGGCGCAACCTTTGGCGTTCTGATTATGAGTGGAAGGGAATGCGTGGTTTTATAATGCCACGAGATGCTAATGGTCGTTGGCTCGACTCGGTTCCTTGGGGAAAATCTAAGGTTTATCATCCATATATTCCTTATAAACCCGACACAAAGGTGGCTCCATGGTATCTGCCATGGTGGAATACTTTTTTCTACGAAGCTTTATCGGCAGAGTATAGTCTGAGTGTTCCTCACGATGTGCCAGGACTCATTGCTGCATGTGGAGGCAACGAAGCCTTCCGCAAACGTCTCGACACTTTCTTTGCTGAAGGACATTATAATGTTGCCAACGAACCGAGCTTCCTTACTCCATGGTTGTACCATTTCATCGGTCGTCCCGACCTGTCGCGCGATAGAGTTACTAAGATTATAGCAGAGAACTTTAGCGACCAGCCTGACGGATTGCCTGGTAATGATGATGGCGGCGCTATGTCGAGCTGGCTCATTTGGGGTATGCTTGGCAAGTATCCGTTGGCAGGAACAGAGATGTTCTTGGAATTTCCACAGGATGAGCCTATACATGAGGATAACCCTGTGGCTGATGCAACAGCTGTTGGTAGCAACAAGTCGACGACCATGTGTTTCGTGCTCAACCGCCAATATCGCAACTGGCAATATTCATGGCGATGGAAGGGGGATAGCTTGATTGTTACTTGCAATACGGCTACTTATGCTATACTTCGTGCGGTAGTAGATGGTGCGGCAGGCTTCTCATGGCTTAGTCCGCAGGTGAAGAATGCAAAATATACCGATGTTATCGGCACTTTTGGCTTTATATCGCATGCCGCATATAAGCAATTAGTAGCCAAGAATCGCTTCACTTACGATGGCATAACATGGCGAAAGATGGATGCAGACAACTCGTCGATACATGTGAAAGCAGATAAAGACGGTACTGAAATGTGGATTTCCACTATCCACGAACTGCCGATAGTGATGAAGATGAAAAACAATCCTTTAGGAATTGACTGGGAAATGAGATAATAATATGATGAAGAGATATATAATTGGAATATGCGTTTGTCTTGCTATTACCTTGGCAAGTGCGCAGACAAGAAGAGAGATGGGTGGCATTTATCATGCTTACCCTAAGGTCGATGTTAAGGAAATGAGGCAGACTCCATCTGGCTACAAGCCTTTCTACATTAGCCATTACGGTCGTCATGGCTCTCGATGGATGACTTCCGACGAGCGTTATATCAAGGTGGCGCAATATTTCGATGACGAATCAAACCTCACTCCTATGGGATTGAAGGTTAAGAAACTTATCATTAAGGCTCGCGATAATGCCATGGGACATGGTGGTAAACTCTCTAAGCTTGGCGAATTGCAGCATAAGGGTATTGCCGACCGCATGTATCGCAACTTCTCAAATATCTTTGCTCAAGGCAATAGGGTGCAGGCACGCTCAAGTGTGGTAGACCGTTGTGCTAAGAGTATGAAGGCTTTTATCGATGAGTTGCTCCATCTGCAGCCATCGTTGGCTATGGATGTAAAGACCGATTCTGCTGACATGGCATGGATAGCCTACGCTTCTCCAGAAGTGAAAGCGTTGGAAAAGCAGACTAAGGTGGTGGCTAAAGTCAATACCGATAGGTTTATGCGCCAACTATTCAAGGATATCTCAAAGATAGACAATCCGCTAAACCTTATGAGCGAAATTCATTCCATCGCTTCTTCTATGCAGGATGTTGGCTTAAACTTCAAACGTTATCCTAAGGATATAGAGAATGGTCTGTATGCTCTCTTCACCGATGATGAGTTTCGTGCTTTCTATGATGCCAACAATCTGAGGATGACAATCTGTAATGGCATATATCCTACTAATGAGGATATTCCAGCTCGCTCAGCAATATCACTTTGGCAGAATATCACGACTAAAGCAGATGAGGCTTTAAGTCATAAAACCCCTTCGGCAGATCTTCGCTTCGGTCATGACACCTCTTTGTATCGTTTGCTGTCGTTGCTTTCTTTCGTAAAACCTAACTATGGTTTGATAAGTGAAGTGCCAAATGGTGAGATTGCTATGGTCAACAATGTTGATTTGATGGATAGAGTGGTGCCTATGGCAGCCAACTTGCAGATGGTATTCTACAAATCAACCTTGGATTCTCCTAAAGATCCTGTAGTAGTAAAGTTCTTCCTCAATGGAAAACCTATGATGCTACCGTTGCCTTCGACCGATATCGATGGTAATGTCGAGGCTTGCTATAGTTGGAATTTGGTGAAGGAATATGTGGCAAATCGAATTCATAAGCTCGAACATATTCGTCAGCTCAATGCGCTGAACACTATGGTTGGTACTGCTCAAGCAAATACCCATACTGCAGGTTTGTTTGGCAAGGGTAGCGAAGAGCATGGACAAACATTGCCTGCAGTACTTGTGCCTAATGGACAAAACTTTTGGACTCCTCAGACTCAGGATACAGAGAAAAAGTGCATTGCATCTTATTATTATAAAGGCTCCATGTTGCAGGGCTTCCGCAATAGTCATTGGATAGTTGGCGGTTGCACTCAGGATTATGGTTCGTTTACCATTGCTACTATTGGTGGTAAACTAAGACTGCAGCCCGAGGAACGTGCAACTAAATTCTCGCATGCCGACGAGGTGTCGCATCCTCATTATTATTCCGTACTTTTACGCGATGAAAACCTAAAGACTGAACTAACGGCATTGAGCCATACAGCCATACTTAGGGTTACACCTACTGCCGATGAATTGGTGCATATCGTGATAAATCCCAATAGCGACGAAAAGCAGGGTGGCATAGAGGTAGATACAATAAACCATATCGTTTATGGCTACAATCCTGTGCATCGCATCTATCAAGGATGGGGAGAGAGTGCAGGCTTTAGCGGACATCTGGTGTTGAAATATAACGATGAATTGGTGGATTATGGCGTTAAAGATGGCATTGCTTGGTTGACTTTCCGTGGTAAAACGGATGTTCCTATGGAGTTTGCTACTGCAAGTTCTTTCACCAATAAGGCGAATGCTTTGAATAATCTTATTGTAGAAACAGACTCTCTGCAAATGGGATTCTATGATATAATGCAGCGTTGCCAAGATGAATGGCTAAAGCGTTTGCATACCATTGACGTTGCCGACTCAGATACTGCCAAGATAAACCAATTCTATGGTGCTATGTATCGTGCCTCGTTCTTGCCAAGAGAGATGAGCGATTGCAATGGCGACTATCCTGAATTCTCTACCGGCATCACAAAGCACATTGATTCTTCACTCTTATCTCTTCACCCTTCACTAAAAAAATATGGTGATTTCTCGATGTGGGATATCTATCGTGCTCAGTTGCCCCTATATAATATTGTGGTTCCTACCTTGTCGGGCAGAATGATGCAGTCGCTTGTAGATATGTATCAAGAGGGAGGTTGGCTACCAATATTCCCATGCTGGAATAGCTATACTGCAGCTATGATAGGCGACCATTGTAGTGTGGCTCTTGCCGATGCTTATGCCAAGGGCATTCACAATTTCGATGCCGACAAGGCTTATGAGGCTATGCGTAAGAATGCTTTCGAGACTCCGAAGTCGTTTGCGGAATATAAAAATGGTATGGGACGTCGCGCCTTGGAGTCTTATCTTAAGTATGCGTATATACCATTGGAAGATAGTGTGAAGGAGGCTTTCCACACTTGTGAACAAACATCACGCACACTCGAATATGCTTTCGACGACTTTGCCGTGGCTCAGATGGCAAAGATGCTCGGACATGATGATGACTATAATAAACTTATGGCTCGTAGCCATAACTGGAAAAATGTTATTAACCCTAAGACAGGGTGGGCTGACGGACGATATGCTAATGGAAAATGGCATGGATGTAAAGACCTGGTGAGCCGTCAATCGTTTATCACCGAAGGCTCCATCTGTCATTATTCATGGTATGTGCCTCATGATATAGATGCACTCGTGGAGCGTATGGGAGGTAAGGCTGAATTTGAACGCCGACTCGACCTGATGTTTGCACTAAATGATTCGTCGTCTGCTGCTCGTCTGCTATATTGGCATGGCAACGAACCTTGCCATCAGATTCCTTTCTTGTATAGCTATATCGGTAAGCCAGAAAAGACGAAACGCGTGGTAGACAATATCCTAAAAACGGAATATAATGATACCCCTGGAGGATTGTCGGGCAACGATGATGCAGGACAGATGTCGGCATGGTATATGTTTGCAGCTATGGGATTCTATCCTGTATGCCCATCTACACCTTATTATATTATAGGGGCTCCGAGCTTAGATAGAGTAACTTTCAACTTAGAAAATAAAAAACAATTTGAAATAATTCGTCAAAAGTCCATAAATAATAGTAACTTTGTACGGTTGATACTTAATGGTAAGCAGCTTGATAACTGCCAGTTGTCGCATGGCGACATTATAAATGGTGGCAAATTGATAGTAGAAGAATAAAACAAAGTCTGTGTTATGTCATCTCTTTCTTATTTCCTTTATGGTATGAGCGTTATGTTCTACTCCATGATGGCATGGATGTTTGGACGTAGAGACAACGAAACGTTGTCAAAGCTCATAATGTGGCTGATGATAATACAATGTATAGAACTATTCAAAGATTTAGGATTCTATACATTCTGTGCCCAGCCCAATGATTATTGGCATCTTATGACAGCTATCGATATGATTATCATACCGCTGTATGTATTTGTATTGATGGAATTGTGTAAGCCGGGATGGTTCTCGTTTCAAAAACTCATGGTTCATGAGCTACCTTTCGTCACGTTGCCTTTGTTGTTCTTTTTTACAGAACAGCAATTGTGGTATATTGCACTGGTAGTTTGGGGAGCGATATATGGTACGGGAACTCTTGTTCTTACCTTCTTCTTTATCTCGCAGTATAATCGTCAGCTAAAAGAGCGGTTCTCTTATGTGGAGAATATCAACCTCAATTGGTTGCGTGGCATTCTTATCTCGTTTTGGATAATACTCTTGATATGGACTATAGCAAGTATCTATAATAGCGTACTTGCCGACGATGTCTATTGCATAGAGGCTTTGGTGCTTTGGATGATAGTATGCTATTTTGGCTATAAGCATGAATCAGTTATCGACGAATTGAGCAATTCGGAGCAGACAGATTTGGAACAAGAAGATGAAGAGAATGCAAAAGGTTATCAGCTGCAACCTGAGTTAGGTGATATGGTAAAAGCATTGTTTGAGAAAGAACAACTATATCTCAACCCACGCCTCAAGTTGTCGGATGTAGCTCGCAGAGTAGGTTCTAACCGTACATATCTCAGTCGTTTCTTCAATCAGTCTAATGGCCTCACTTTTTACGACTATGTAAATAGTATGCGTGTGAAACATGCAGCGGAGTTGCTCTTATCTACTTCTCATTCTATTACGATGATAGCCGAAGAGTCGGGCTTTAACTCTCTGTCAACATTCCGTCGTGTGTTTATCTCATATCATAAATGCACACCTGTGGAGTATCGCAATATGAAGAAAACCCCGACATGTTGAGAATAAAAAATAACCGTTCAATCTTTCAAGAGACTGAACGGTTATTTTTTTTATTGCTGTTTGCTACAACTATTTTCCGAGATGGCTTTCCATATAGAATATCTTGCCTCTGGATTTATTGCTTCTATTTCCTTAAAAATCTTGTTCATGGTGTGGCGTTGCGAACTTGATTCGTATGGACAGAGTTTTATTTGCTTTTCGTATTCTGCCATTTCGGCATAAGCCCTAATGTCGTCTTCGCGCATCAGACATAGCGGACGAATTAGTGATAATGTCATTTTGTCCATCTTGTAGAGTGGGGGTGTGGTCTCGAAGCGCCCTTGATAAAAGAGGTTCATCATGCAGGTGTCGATGATGTCGTCTTGATGATGTCCAAGGGCTATCTTGTTGCAACCATGCTCTTGTGCTATGCGAAATAGAGCTTTTCGTCTATACCACGAACATAGAAAGCATTTCGGCTTGTTGGTTTCGATGCTGTCGTCGAATTTTGTTGTTATTATGTGAAGTGGTACATGCCATTCGTCGCAAAAACGCTGCAGATAGTTGGTGTCGGTTTCATACTTCACATTCTCCATCCTTATATGGCAAGCCTCAATCTTTATGGCAGGCTTAAAAATCCTTGCTTGTTGTCCCAATAGCTCCAACAGCAACAATGAATCTTTGCCTCCAGAGAGTCCAACCATAATCTTATCACCATCTTCTAACAGGTGGTAGTCGGTAGTGGCTTTGCGAAATCGTTTCCATAAGCTATTGCGCAATCTCTTTAGCTCCTTGTCTTTAAGTATATCTTCCATTTAATTCTTCACTTTTCCCTCATCCATTAGATTCTTCACTCTTCACTCTTCGTTCTTCACTCAAAAAGGGCAAGCTTTTTTGATAGCCTGCCCTTTATCCTATTTCTTTTTATTAGTCGTCGCTTCTTCCGAATATTCTGAGAAGATATAGGAAGAGGTTGATGAAGTCGAGATACAACGATAATGCTCCAATCAAAGCCAACTTCTGAGCACTCTCGTCAGCATCTTGCTGTACCATCATCATATGCTTAATCTTTTGGCTGTCCCAAGCGGTGAGACCAACGAAGATTATCACACCGATGTAGCTCAATATCAAATCAAACATTGCGCTCTTCATGAAGACGTTCACTACTGTAGCGATTACCAAACCAATCAACGCCATGAACAAAATGTTGCCCAATGATGAGAGGTCTTTCTTCGTAGCATAGCCATATAGCGCTGTTACACCGAATGTTCCGGCAGTAATAAAGAATACCTTAGATATTATAGCCGTGCTGTAGAGTAGGAATATCGACGATAACATCACACCATTCAGTATAGAATACAATGCGAATAATGTTGTTGCTGTACTCAACGACAGTTTCTCCAAACGAGCGCTGATATACATTACCAAACCAAACTCAGCTATGATTATTCCCCACATAACTACTTGGCTACTGTATATCAATGCCAATATGTTAGGAGAATTTGCAACTCCGGCAGCGGTAATACCTGTAATCATCAATGCCATTGTCATCCAAAGATATACTTTGCGCATTAGCACCTTGAAGGTGCTTGCATTCGTCATTTCTTGCTGACGAATGATTTTCTCAAGTTCTTGTACTTCCATTTTCTTATTCTTTTTTATTATTATTCATCAATAGTTATTTGCGTACATATTATATTGTACTATTATATTCTGCAAATATACTCCTTTTATATTCTAACTACAAACAGCATGCCATTTTTTTAATCTATTTTGTGTTTATTCTTTTGTTTTTAGTAGGTTTCTTATTTCTATAGTCATTTTTTATGTCTTCTTCTAATGTTATCCTTTCTGCCTTTATATTGATAAAATACTGCACAAATTAGATAAGTTGTGCAGAATTATTAGCTTTTAATGTTAACACATATTAAATAAACAGTAGTATTAATGGAAAAAGAGAACAATCGTGCTAACTTTGCAGCCAATTATTAATAGTAATATTAAATGAATAAGTTAAAATTAGTTTTTGTTGCCATTTCTACTGTATTTGCTGGCAACACTATTCAAGCAGGTGGTCTGCTTACAAACACCAACCAACATGTAGCTTTCAACCGTATGATGAGCCGTGAGGCTTCTATCGGTATTGATGGTGTATACTACAACCCTGCGGGCGTTGTATTTATGAACGAAGGTCATCATCTTGCTATCAACTGGCAGTTGGCTTACCAGACCCGTTCTATTAAGAATGATTATGCATTGTTCCCAAATAATGTGAACAATCCTATTACTCCTCGTACTTTCGAAGGTAAGGCCTTTGCTCCTGTAGTTCCTTCGTTCCAGTATGCTTACAACAAAGGCAGATGGTCGTTCCAAGGAAACTTTGCCCTCACAGGTGGTGGTGGTAAGTGTACCTTCGACGATGGTCTTGGTTCTTTCGAGAAGATTGTATCAGAGACAGCCGTAGGTGCTTGTCAATTGGCTGGTATTGTTGACCAGGCTGCTGGTCAGATTGGTCTGCCTGCAGTGTTTACATCAGATAATGTGTTCGGCACACAGGGTAAGTATTCTTATAATAGCTATATGCATGGTCGTCAGTATTATTTCGGTCTTTCTGCAGCTGTAGCTTATAAGGTTTCTGACAATCTTGCTGTTTCTGCAGGTGTGCGTGGTGTATATGCAACATGTAACTACTATGGTTATGTAGAGAATATCACCGTAGGTAACATGCCTCTATATAAGGTTCTGGACCCTACAAAGGAGAATTCTGCAAATCTCGAGTTGAGCTGTGACCAGAGTGGTAAGGGCTTTACTCCTATTATCGGCATTGATTATAAGACTGGAAAGTGGAACTTTGCTGCAAAGTATGAGTTCAAGACTCGTTTGCGCTTGAAGAATAAGTCTGTAAACAAGACACCAAGTATTGGTAACCTTGCCGACAACCTTCGTGCTTCATATATCGCAGGTGGCGTACCAGAGGCTGCTGCCGACATGGTGTTGAGCAATCAAAATGTACAAGGCGCTATGGGTGCACTTAAGAGCAAGTTTGATAAGAATCTTACTGAAGCTATCGGCGAATACGAGGATGGCAAGAAGATTGCTGGCGACATTCCAGCTTACTTGGCTGTAGGTATAGGTTACAAGCCTATCGACGAAGTTCGTGTAAACGTTGGTTTCCATTGGTTTGACGATAAGCATGCAACATCTTACAACGATCGTCAGAAGTTGCTCGACCGTGGTACAGTTGAATACAACGCCGGTGTTGAGGTTGACGTAACAAAGAAGATTACTCTCAGCACAGGTTGGCAGAACACAAGCTATGGTCTTTCTGACGAATATATGGATGACAAGTCGTTCGTTGTAGGTTCAAACTCTGTAGGTTTTGGTGGTGTTTATCACATCAACAAGAAGATGGACTTAAACGTAGCTTATTTCCATACCTTCTATAATCACAAGAAGACATCAGAGACTGTACAGCTCACACCAACTCAGAGCCTAAGCTATAACTCTGACTACACTCGTAACAACAATGTATTCGCAGTTGGTCTTGATATCAATTTCTAATACCACATACTCTCTTTTCCCTCTTTATTGGGGATCCACATCGTAGAAAATCTGCAGGGCGGCATATTGCTTGTCCTGCAGTATTTGTTTTTGTGCCATACGAAGATATTCGCGAACCTTCTTTTGGTCGATTCCGTTCTCCAGCTTTATCATTATCTTTCGTATGCACATCGACTTCACCCTTGCCACCGCTGGTTTGTCTGGTCCCAATATTCTTTCGCCAAACCATCCACGCAATATAGACCCGAGCATCAATGCAGCCGACTCTACAACGTTGTCGTGCTGATGCTTCAGATATACATATATCAGTCGGGTGTATGGCGGATAATTGAAAAGTCGGCGCTCTTCGTCAAGGTCTTCATAGAAAGTCTTGCTATCGTTGGCTGCCACCTGTTCTATCACAGGCAAATCAGCCGACTTAGTCTGCAATATTACCAATCCTTGCTTACCCTTGCGTCCTGCTCGACCGCTCACTTGCTGCAACATCATATACGAATGTTCGTAGGCACGGAAGTCGGGATAGTTGAGCATAGAGTCGGCATCCAGTATTCCTACCAGTTGCACACGGTCGAAGTCCAATCCCTTTGTTATCATCTGTGTGCCTATCAGCACATTTGTTTTTCCGTATGCAAAGTCTTCAATAATCCTTGCATACGCATTCTTGGTGCGAGTAGTATCAAGATCCATACGTGCCACCTTGGCTTCGGGGAATAGCTCCATTATCTGATCTTCTATCTTCTCAGTACCGAAACCACGGCCACGAAGGTGTATGCCGCCACATTTTGGGCACACCTTTGGTATGGCATATGTATATCCGCAATAGTGGCAAGTCAGCAAGTTGGTGTTCTTGTGCATGGTCAGCGACACATCACAATGCTCACACTTTGGTATCCAACCGCAGTCTTGACATTCCACAATAGGCACAAAACCACGACGGTTTTGAAATAATATCACCTGCTTGTTGTTGTCCAAAGACTCCTGAATTGCTTCCAATAGGCGAGGAGAGAAAGGCCCTTTCATCATCTTTCTTCTTGCCATATCCTTCACGTCAACCACTTCAATCTTAGGCAAGGCAATATCTTTGTATCTCTTGTCCAACCTTACGTAGCCAAACTTACCATTCTTGGCGTTGGTATAAGTCTCCATACATGGAGTGGCGCTACCCAATAAAGTCTTTGCACCATACATCGATGCCAACATTATTGCAGCACTACGGGCATGATAGCGTGGTGCAGGGTCTTGCTGCTTATAGCTTGTCTCGTGTTCCTCGTCGATTATCACCAGTCCCAGATTCTTGAAAGGCAACAAGGCAGCACTTCGTGCACCTATTATAATATCATACGGACAAGCAGAAACTTGCTTCTTCCATATCTCCACTCTCTCGGCATCGCTATATTTGCTATGGTATATACCAAGTCGGCTACCAAAGACACGTTGCAGACGTTCCATAATCTGAACCGTCAGAGCTATCTCTGGCAATAAGAACAATACCTGCTTATGGTCTTGTAGCGCCTTTAATATAAGGTGTATATATATTTCTGTCTTACCGCTTGAGGTTACACCATGCAGCAACACCACATTCTTTTTCATGAATTGCATCAATACCTGGTTGTATGCCTCTTGCTGAGCTTCGTTCAGTAGCTTGGCATTTTGAGGAGCAAACTCGCCATCAGTATTCAGTCGTCCTATCTCTTTCTGGTATATCTCCAATATGCCACGCTTCACAAGACTTTTTACTGTAGGCGTGGTACAATGCGTAACATTGCATAGTTCCGTCTGCGTTATCTCCTTTATATCATCGGGAATAGTGGTGCCAGATATCTCAGCCCAATGCGATAGTTCGAGATATCCTGCCAATGCTTTCTGCTGTTTCTCGTAGCGCGAAACCATATCTAAAGCTATATTTAGCGCCATTTCATCGCGGAATTTCTCTGTAAGTCCCACGTATGTTTCAGTTTTCGGACGATAACCATCCTCTGCTTTAAGTCCTGCTGGTAGGGCTGCCTTGTAAATGTCGCCAAGAGGGCACATATAATAATCCGCCATCCATTGCCATAGCTTTAGCTGTTGTGGCAATAGCATAGGCGTATCGTCAAGCACAGAATATATGCACTTGATATTTTTCACGCCTATGTTTGGTTTTTGGTCTGTCACCTCTACACACAAAGCGGTGTAAGTCTTCTTCTGTCCGCATGGAACGACAATGCGCATTCCTACCTTGATTTTGTTTTCAAGGTCTTGTGGTACAGAGTAAGTAAAGGTGCCCTCTAAGGGGAGGGGTAATATAGCTTGTATGTATTTCACTTATTCTTTCTTCAGTTCCGGATATTGAATTCTGGTATGATAAATAGACATTAATCGCTCTGTTAGCACCTGTTTAGCCTGTGCTATGTCGCGGAAGGTGATAGGGCAATCCTTGAAACATCCGTCTGCCACCTGTGCATCGATAAGTCTGTCTACCAATGAGCTGATGCTCTCTTCGGTATATTCCTGTAGCGAGCGCGATGCAGCCTCGCAGGTGTCTGCCATCATCAGCAAAGCCTGCTCACGGGTGAAAGGATTTGGACCAGGATATGTAAACTGCTCCTTGTCCACAACCTCATCAGGGTGTTCGTTCTGATATTTTATATAGAAGTATTTAGCCATACCCCTGCCATGATGAGTCAGAATAAAGTCTTTGATGATGGTAGGCAGGTTAGCTTTCTCAGCTATCTTCACACCCTCGGTGACATGGCCGATAATTATCTTTGCACTCTCTTTGCATGTCAGCGCATCGTGAGGATTTACGCCAGCCTGATTCTCTGTAAAGAAAGCAGGGTTTGTCATCTTACCAATGTCGTGGTATAGCGCTCCTACACGTACCAACAGGCTATCGGCACCAATACGGTTAGCCACCTCAGCAGCGAGATTACCTACGGTGATAGAATGCTGGAATGTTCCTGGAGCCACCTCGCTGAGGTTTCTCAATACACCCTTGAAGGTGTTTGAAAGTTCAAACAAGGTTACGTTACTGGTAAAGCCGAATGTCTTCTCTATGAGATACATCAGAGGGTACGACAATAGCAAGAGTACTCCATTTACAGCAAAGTGGGTGTACATTTTGCTATCGAGCTTCAGAACATCCGTCTCTTGCATCATCTGAAGTGCAAAATATACAGCACAGCTACTCACAGTTACGAGTGCTGCTGTCTTTATAACCTGTGCTCTGCTCGACAATTCGCGCAAAGAGTATATTGCTACAAGACCTGCCACAAGCTGAATGATGATGAATTCATATTGGTATTTCACTACAGCAGCACAAATCAAAACGATGGTGAGCTGAGTAACGAAAGCCGTTCGAGAGTCCATAAACATTCGGGCGAATATGGCTGCCATAGCAAACGGCACAATGTAAACGTTGAACCAGTTATGGTCTATCATCATTGCCACTATTATAGGAAAAACCGTAATCATTACATACAACATCATTATCGAGCGAGGCTTGTCGAAGTAGTCTTTGCGGAATAATGCTATATACATAGTGAAGAGCATTACGAGAATAGTGACATATATCACCTGGCCAATGAATGTCGTTGTTAGCTCCTTCTGCGTAGCGTTGCGGCGTTGCAACTCTCGCTCAAATGATGACAAAACCCTATATGTATAGTCGTCGACAATCTCTCCGCGGTCTATAATCTTCTGTCCGCTTAGCACCATTCCACTTGCCAATGGTATGCTACCAAGCCTATCATTCTTTTCAGTCTCCGTTTTCTCCTTATCGTAGGTAAGGTTTGGCTCAAGATAGTTTGTTAGGTTGAGCTTCTGAAGCGTAGCACGGTCTTTTGATAACTCTTCGTCTTTGAGCAAAGCTTCGTAAGCCGACATCGTAGAGTACATACAGCCTATTTCTGTTGGAGTTGCGCTCTTTCCGTCTACAACCTTAACCATGTTCGTAGAGTCGCGGTGTGCAATGGCATTATATTCAGGAGTATTCATTATGCCGGCAGCATACAAACGGTGTATTCTGTCGATAATTTTAGCTCTATAGGCATGCGATAGACCTGTTAACTCTATCGAAAAGTCTTTGTTGAATTTCTCCAACTCTTTCTTTTCGCGTGTAGGATCATAATTGTAATAAGGCATTAGAGTCTGCAATATAGAGTCTTGCTCTTGTTTTATCGCTTCTTCTGTTTTGTAGATAGGAAAGTCAAATTGCGCAATAAACGACTGATACATCCATGGCTTACCTACATCATAGTTGTATCTCTTGCTGTTGCTGTCGCGTGGCAAGAACCAAACTATCAATGCTACTGTGAGAGCTGTAATCCATAATCTCATCAGCAAGTTATGCCAATATTTTGCTTCTTTTCTGCCTAATATGCTCATAGTTATAGTGCTTTATTTGGTTTGCTCTGCGAAAATACAAAAAAAAATCGCAAAAGTCGAGAAAATATATTAATTTTGCAGAAAATTATTATTTCTCTTCAATAACAATATGTCAGAAAGAAAAGTAAGAGTGCGTTTTGCACCAAGTCCAACAGGACCTTTGCATATTGGCGGTGTACGTACCGCATTGTATAATTATCTCTTTGCTCGCCAGCATGGTGGCGATTTGGTATTCCGTATTGAGGATACCGATTCTCATCGTTTTGTTCCTGGTGCCGAAGACTATATCATTGAGTCGTTCCGTTGGCTCGGTATCCAATTCGACGAAGGTGTTTCCTTTGGTGGCGAACATGGACCATACCGTCAGAGCGAGCGTCGTGATATATATAAGAAGTATGTAAAGGTGCTCCTTGATAATGACAAGGCTTATATTGCTTTTGATACTCCTGAGGAACTTGAAGCTAAGCGCAATGAGATTCAGAATTTCCAGTATGATGCTCGTACTCGTTTGACGATGCGCAATTCGCTTACCATGGATGCTGCAGAAGTAGAAAAACTCATCGCTGATGGCGAGCAGTATGTGGTACGCTTCAAGATTGAGCCAGGTATCGAGGTTCATGTAAACGATATGATTCGTGGCGATGTTGTCATCAAGAGCGATATCCTCGATGACAAGGTTCTTTATAAGAGTGCCGACGAATTGCCTACTTACCACTTGGCAAATATCGTTGATGACCATTTGATGGAGATTACCCACGTGATCCGTGGTGAGGAGTGGTTGCCAAGTGCACCTCTTCATGTGTTGCTCTATCGTGCTTTTGGTTGGGAAGACACTATGCCACGTTTCGCTCACTTGCCATTGTTGCTTAAGCCAGAGGGCAAGGGTAAGCTTTCTAAGCGTGATGGCGATCGTCTTGGTTTCCCTGTATTCCCTCTTGAGTGGCACGACCCTAAGAGTGGTGAGATATCAAGCGGATATCGTGAGAGTGGATATTTCCCAGAGGCTGTTGTCAACTTTCTTGCACTCCTCGGATGGAATCCTGGAACAGAGCAGGAACTATTCACACTCGACGAACTTGTTAAGGCTTTCGATATCACTCGTTGTTCAAAGGCTGGTGCTAAGTTCGACTATCAGAAGGGTATCTGGTTCAACCACGAGTATATTCTCCGCAAGAGCAACGAAGAGATAGCAGAGCTCTTTGCTCCTATAGTAGCCAACAATGGTGTTGATGAGTCAATGGAGCGTATCACCAAGGTCGTTTCTATGATGAAAGACCGTGTGAGCTTCGTTCGCGAGTTGTGGCCATTGTGCTCATTCTTCTTCATCGCTCCTACAGAATATGATGAGAAGACACGTAAAAAGCGTTGGAAGGAATATTCTGCTCAGCAGATGACAGAACTCGCAGATTTGCTCGATTCTATCGACGATTTCAGCGTAGAGGGTCAGGAACCTATCGTGATGAAGTGGGTTGAGGATAAGGGCTATAAGCTTGGCGATGTTATGAATGCGTTCCGTCTTACTCTCGTTGGCGAAGGTAAGGGACCAGGAATGTTTGATATCTCTGCATTCCTTGGTAAGGAAGAAACTCTTAAGCGTATGCGCAAGGCTATCGAAGCGTTGAAATAATCAGCACTTTGATACCTCACATTGATAAAAACTCTTAGAGACCTCGGATATAGATATTCCACGAAAACGATACTAATATAATATGTATAATCTGATTATTCATGTCTTGCAGTTTGGTGTCTTCATAGCAAGCTTCTTCAATAAGAAGGTGGCTACTATGTGGAAAGGCGAATGTGAGGCTTTGAACTTGCTACGTGAAAAGGTTGATCCAAAAGCCAAGTATATTTGGTTTCATGCAGCTTCGCTTGGTGAGTTCGAACAAGGACGCCCGCTCATAGAGCGTATACGTCAGGAGCATCCTGAATATAAGATATTGCTCACCTTCTTCTCTCCTTCGGGATATGAGGTTCGCAAAAACTATCAGGGAGCTGATATTATTTGTTATTTGCCTATCGACACTCGTCGCAATGCCATAACATTCTTGCGGACTGTGAAGCCAGTAATGGCGTTCTTTATAAAGTACGAATTCTGGTATAACTATCTTCACATTCTTAAATATCGCAACATACCTACCTATAGCGTGTCGAGCATATTCCGCCCAGACCAGGTGTTTTTTAAGTGGTATGGCTTCAGATATGCTAAGGTGTTGAAGTGCTTCACTCGCTTCTTTGTACAGAATGAGGTGTCACGAGAGCTATTGGCAAAACTTGGCATCACAGATGTTGAAGTTGTTGGCGATACTCGTTTCGATAGAGTTTTACAGATACGTCAGGTGTCTAAGCAGTTGCCTATCGTTGAGGCTTTCAAGCAAGATAAGAAAGTGTTTGTGGCTGGTTCGTCATGGCAACCTGATGAGGATATCTTTATACCTTATTTCAATGAGCGTAAGGATTGGAAACTAATCATTGCTCCTCATGTGATAGGTGAAGATCACTTAACCCAGATTCTCTCTAAGCTAAATCGTAAGGCTGTGAGATATACGCAGACCACTCCTGAAGAGGCTGCTAAAGCAGATGTTCTTATCATAGATTGCTTCGGATTGCTGTCGAGCATATATCATTATGGTGAGATTGCATATGTAGGTGGAGGCTTTGGTGTAGGTATCCACAATGTGCTCGAAGCTGCAGTATGGAGCGTGCCGGTATTATTCGGTCCAAACAACCAACGCTTCCAAGAGGCGCAAGGATTAAAGAAGTCGGGTGGTGGTTTTGATTTCTCATCGGCTGATGAGTTCAAACGCCAGATGGATATCTTCCTTTCTGATAATGGTGAAGAGATTCGTCGCACTGGTAAAGCCGCAGGCGAATATGTTGAAAGTTTAGCAGGCGCAAGCCAAAAGATTATAGATGCCGTCAGTTTCTGATGGCATCTTTTTTCTATTCGGTAAATTTGGTAATACTTTAGCCGATATTGGTAATTCTTCATTTATAATTATTTTGTATCTTTGCAAAGTTGCATATTTTCCTTTGCACGATATATAATAATTACATAATAACAATAACAATGGAAACAATAAAAGATATGACTTTTGGTGGTGAACGTCCTTTGTTTGCTGCTCATAATGTGTATTTAGATAACATCACTATCACAGATGGTGAGTCGGGTATAAAGTGCTGTAAGAATATCGAATGCCATAATTCTAAGTTCTATGGTAAATATCCTTGGTGGCACGTAGATGGCTCTCTGATTACAGACTGCTATTTTGCTCCAGGTTCGCGTTCTGCTATATGGTATTCAGACAACATGGTGATGAAAAACTGTGTTATTGATGGTCCGAAGTTCTTCCGTGAGATGAAGAACCTTGAACTGGAAGATGTGCAGATTAATGATGCTGACGAAACTTTTTGGCGAATAAATGGACTAAAATTGAAGAATGTGAAGCTTCATGACGGCACATATCCTTTTATGTTCTCAAACAATATCTTTGTCGATGGATTGGAGTCTGACAGCAAATATGTGTTCCAATACTGTAAGAACGTAGAGATACATAATGCAAAGATTACAACCAAGGATAGCTTTTGGGAGTGTGAGAATGTTACGGTGTATGATTCAGAGCTTGATGGTGAATATCTTGCTTGGCACAGTAAGAACGTGAAATTGGTGAGATGCCATATTAGTGGTGAGCAACCTCTCTGCTATATGGATAATGTTATCCTTGATGATTGTACATTCGACTCAGCTTGCGACCGTGCTTTCGAGGATTGTACTAATATCGATGCTAATATAAAGGGCGGTATTACCAATATAAAGAATCCTATCTCAGGACATATTTTTGCCGATTTCATCGGTAGCGTTACTATCAATGAGAATGTAAAGGCACCTAATAGTTGCATTATTAAAACAAAAGAAGAATAATAACTATGGAGAAATTTGATTTCGATAAGCTTACTGCTCGCCGTGGCAGTAACTGCTATAAATGGGATGAGGCTGCCAACGACGAGGTGATACCTCTTTGGGTTGCAGATATGGACTTCGAAGTTGCTCCTGCCATCAAGGAAGCTCTTCGTAAGCGAGTAGAGCACGGTGTTTTTGGATATACCATGGTGCCAGACTCTTATTATGATGCTATCATCAATTGGTTTGATAATCGTCATGGTTGGCACATCAATCGTGATTGGATTCTGTATACCACTGCTGTAGTTCCTGCGTTGAGTTGTGCTTTGAAGGCTTTAACTTTGCCTGGCGAGAAAGTCTTGGTGCAGACTCCTGTATATAATTGCTTCTTCTCAAGCATCGTTAATAGTGGATGTTTGGTAGAAGAAAATCGTCTTCTTAGAGATGGTAATAGCTATAGCATAGACTTCGATGATTTCGAGAAAAAATGTAAGGACGAGAAGGTGACAACGTTTATTCTTTGTAATCCTCATAACCCTGCTGGTCGTGTATGGACAGCCGATGAAATGGCTAAAATGAACGAAATATGCCAAAGAAATGGTGTTAAGGTTATTGCCGATGAGATACATTGCGAAATAGTGATGCCGGGATATAAATATATTCCTTTCGCTTCTGTTAGCGATGACTGTCTTGCAAATAGCGTAACTCTATTGTCGCCTACTAAGGGCTTTAATATTGCAGGTTTGCAGATAGCGAATATCGTTTGTAGCGATGAAATCGTAAGAAAACGTATAAATCGTGCTATCAATATCAATGAAGTTTGCGATGTTAATCCTTTCGGAGTTGTGGCTTTGCAGGCTGCATATAATGAGAGTGCCGACTGGCTTGACCAGATGAATGCTTATGTTTACGACAACTATATTGAACTAAAGAGTTTCTGCCATGAGTATCTTCCTAAGTTGGAAGTTCTCCGCCTTGAAGGTACATACCTTGCCTGGGTAGATGTTAATGCTCTTGAGTTTACAGCCGATGAACTTACACAGCTTCTTGCTGACAAAGCCAACGTGATGGTTAACAGCGGAACTATGTATGGTCAAAAGGCTGGTCAAGGATACATCCGTATCAACCTTGCTTGTCCACGTCAGCGTCTTCGTGAAGCCCTCAATCGTATCGGCAGACTTCTTGCCGAATATATGATTGACGATATTCAAGGATGCCCTATGTAAATATCAGTTTTATTTTTTTTTATCTGAGTTTTTAATAAGCCTCCCTTTTTTCTCTGCAAGAACAGGAAAAATAGGGAGGCTTATTTTTTTTATTTTTTTTGCGGAAGCTTGTGCGCACGTGCGTATATAAGTTTAGATATCTAATTTGTTCGAATAAAAATTATTAAGTTATATAACAATTAAACCGTTTATTTATGAACTACCGCTTTTCTGAACTAACAAAAAAGACGTTGATGTCTTTCAGTGTAGCAGCTCTGTGTGGTGGGTTCGTAGCTTGTACAGACGACTATGACCTTGACGACCCTGGAAATTATCCGAGTTGGCTTGGTAATAGTATCTATGAAGAGCTTAAGAATCCAAACTCTAAGGTGCTAACCGGTACTTTTAACAACTATGTCAAACTTATTGATGACTTGGGCTATGCGGAAACCCTTGGCAAAACTGGTTCTAAGACCATCTTCCCTGCCAACGACTCTGCATTTGCTCGTTTCTATGCTAACAATTCGTGGGGCGTAACCAAGTATGAGGACCTAACGGAGTCGATGAAGAAACTCCTGCTCTACAACTCTATGCTTGATAACGCCATTCTCGTTGAGATGCTTTCTAACATCTCTGTTGAGAACAACTCAAATGTTGCATCGGGTGTTGCTTTAAAGCACCAGACTGGTATCAACGTTATTGATTCAATTACTCATTTTTATGGTCCTGTGGGTCTACCACAGAACAACAGCTATTGGGATAAATACTACAATACAGGTATTGATCTCGTTATGGATGCCACTCGCCCAATGATGGTGCATTTCACCGCTGAGCAGATGACAGCCAATGACATTACTACAAAGGGTGCTGAGAGCGATTTCGCTATCATCACAGGTTCGGAGTATGATGATACTAAGCAAACTGCTTACATCTTCCGCGACCGCATCATTAATCCTGACATTACATGTAAGAATGGTTACATCCACCAGATGGAGGATGTTATCGTGCCTCCAGGCAACCTTGCTGAGATGTTGCGCACAAATGGCGAAACTAACTATTTCAGCCGTATGCTTGACCGTTTCAGTGCTCCTTTCTATGTAGCTAATGTCACAAACAACTACAACGACTATGCTATCGCCAATGGTCTAAATCAGAAGGACTCTATCTTTGAGAAGTCGTACATGAACGAACGCGACCTCACTACCGATCCTAATGGTAAGACTTTGGACAAGGGCGAACTCCTTCCTTACAACCCAGGATGGAATGCATATTATACCACTGGTACCAACAGTCAGCTTAGCGATATCGCAGCTATGTTTGTGCCTTCAGATAAGGCTATGGAGGAATATTTCTTGCCTGGTGGAAGTGGTGCATTCTTGATTGAGCAGTTTGGTAAGAAGGAAAACAATGTTGAAAACCTTATGGAGAATATCGACTCCATTCCAAAGAACATTGTTCAGGCTTTTGTGTCTATGCTTATGAAGTCGTCTTTCATAGCTTCTGTACCAAGTAAGTTTGATAATGTGCCAGACGACTCTAACGACCCAATGGGACTTACTACAGACGCTATCGAGAAAAAAGATGGTAAGTACAATGTGAAGATTGCTAACAATGGTGTTGCCTATATATTAAATAAGGTGTTTGCACCAAACAAGTATGTTGCTGTTTCGGCTCCTGCTCTTCTTGCTACCGATATGCGAGTTATGAACTGGGGTATCCAAAACAATAAGCAGAAATCTACTGGTGGTCTTGGTTTGGGACTTAACTTCTATGCTTATCTCCTTGCTATGGATGCTAACTACGGTTTGTTTATACCTACCGATGCTGCATTCGATAATTATTATGTAGACCCACAGTCGTTGGTTACTCAGCCACGTGTGCTTCACTACTATTATAATAGCAACAAGTCGCCATACATTTTCTGCTCTTCTCGTAACTACGATCCTGCAAGTGGTAATGTTAGCGAAGATAGTACTATGCTCTCTGGTTCAACCTTCCCAATATCTCAATTTATAGATATCTTGAACACACATACGATTGTGCTCAACGAGGGTGAAACCATGGGCGCTAACCATTATTATAAGACAAAGAATGGTGGTACAATCTATTTTGATGAAGCTAATCAAGAGGTTAAGAGTGGTTCACAAATTAATAATGGTCGTCCTGTTTCTAAGTTTATTAAGACTTACAACCAGAAGAATGGTCGCACATATGCTATCGACCACATTATTCAGATGCCACAGAACTCTGTATATAAGACCCTTTCTGAGAATAACCAGTATAAGGAGTTCTTTAATCTCTGCAATGATGACCGTGGTGATGAGATTCGTGAGTTTGCAGGTATCTCTTCAAAGAAGATTGATGGTTCATTGGTTTCTCCAATGACTCGTTTCCATACTTTTCGTTCTGAAAAGGGATACTATGGTCTTGACTACGATGTGAACTACTTTAACTCTTACAACTATACCGTGTATGCTCCTAACGATAAGGCTATGGCTGATGCTTATTCAAAGGGATTGCCAAAATGGGATGAGCTTGAAACATTATATAAGAGTGTTGTAGACCTTGAGGATAATGAAGAGAATAATAAGATAAAGACCCAGGTTAAGGCTGAAATACTTGCTAAGGTTGAGGCAATCAACGACTTTATCCGTTATCATTTCCAGAACAACTCTGTTTATGTAGACAATACTGTCAACAATGGTGAGTATGCTACAGCATGTTCAGATTCTCTTGGTATTGCTTACAAACTTAATATCGAAGGTGGCTCTAAGTCATTCACTGTTTATGATGCCGCTAATCATGATGTTATTATCAAGGCAGACCCAAACAAGATGTACAACAGAATGACACGTGACTATGTGTTCAAGAACGACCCTAAGGTTTCTCGTACACTTCTCACTAACGAAATCTCTACATCTTCGTTTGCAGTTGTTCACGAAATATCAACTCCTTTGTGTCCTTACAGAAGTGGTCGCTATGATGGCATGTGGGCTTCTGCTAATGCCAAGAAGAGACTCGTGGGCCACAGAAACTGCTACTTGCAAAAGCAGAAAGATATGTATAGGAAATAATAGAAACCACGATTATGAAAACAAACAAGATAAAATACCTGATACTCGCAGTTTTTGCAATGGTTTCTACCTTTGCTTCTGCACAGGGAATACGTATCTCAGGTACCGTTATGGCTCCTGATGGACCGGTGATGATGTGTAATGTCACCGAGCGTGATGCCAACAACCGTATCGTGTCGGCTTCTCAGACCGATATCAACGGTAACTTCTCTATGGAAATCAAGAGTAAGAACAATAAACTCCAGATTTCTTATATTGGATATAAGACTAAGACTGTGCCTATTGGCGAGAATACAGAGTTCGAAATCCAAATGGAAGACCAGCAGACTTTGAAAGAAGTCGTTGTCGTTGCTAAGAAGCGTTTCAGCCATGGCGGTCTTGCTATTCCTGAAAACGAGGTGTCTGTAGCTTCTCAGACTTTCGATATGAGTAATGTTGAGGGTCTTGCCTTTACATCTGCCGACGAGGCTCTTCAGGGTCAGATTGCAGGTCTTGATATCGTTGCCAACTCTGGTAACCTTGGTGCTGGTACATCTATGCGTTTGCGTGGTGTTACCTCTATCAATGGTAGTGCAGAGCCTCTGATTGTTGTTGACGACAACATCTTCGACAATCCAGACGAGACTTTCGACTTCCAGAATGCTAACGAAGAAACTTATGCTTCTTTGCTTTCTATCAACCCACAGGATATCGCAGATATTCAGGTGTTGAAGGATGCTGCTGCTACTGCTATTTGGGGTTCTCGTGGTGCTAATGGTGTAATCCAGATTCGTACTAAGCGTGGTGCTCGTGGTAATACAAAGGTTGACTACTCTCTCCGTGTACAGGCAAGCTGGCAGCCTACAGGCTACAACCTGCTTAATGGTGACGACTACACCATGATGCTCAAGGAGATGTACTACAACCCATCACAGAGTGCAACTTCTACTACCAACATCAACGAGATTAACTATAATAAGTCATGGGCTGAGTTTGAAAACTGGAACAACAACACCGATTGGGTGAAGGAAGTTTCTCAGACAGGTTTGAGCCAGTATCACTATCTTACTATCTCTGGTGGTGGTGAAAAGGCTAACTTCCGTATCTCTGCTGGTTACGACCATCAGACCGGTACCATTATCAAGCAGTCTTTGGACCGTTTCTCTACTAAGTTGTCTCTCGACTACTTTGTGAGCGACCGTATCACATTCCGTGTTACATTCCCGTTGACATACACCAGCAACAACCGTAACTACGACGATGCTATCCTCGGACGTGCCCAGAAGATGGCACCTAACATGAGTATCTATCGTCAGAATGCTGATGGTACAAACACCAACGAGTATTATGTAATGTTGCCAACAGGTAAGGAAAAAGTTGGTTCTACTGTTCCTAACACTTCTTCAAAGGAGTTGGAGGATATTCGCAACCAGGGCAACCCTGTTGCTATTGCTAATTTGGCTTGGCGTAAGGAAAAGACTTATCGTATTTCTCCTGAGTTCAAGCTCGACTATAAGCTCCTGGGCACAGACGATACTAAGTCCATGCTCAACTATACAGGTTTGGTTTACATGGACATCTATGCGTCAAGTACTCCTAAGTATTGGCCAGCAGCCCTTTCTACAAAGTCTTGGGACGATGCCAACTATAACCGTGCCGAGTCTAACGAGTCAAACTCTCTTGGCTTCACCACTCGTCATACTTTGACCTTCACTCCAGCTTTCCGCAACAAGGATATTTATGCTACAATGTTCGGACGTTGGGAAATGACAGTTGGTAACAACAACCGCCAGAATAAGGTATTGCTCAATGTGCCTAACAATGTAACATCTTCTGATGTTCAGGGTGGTAAGATTGAAGGTATGTCTTCAGGTAATGGTCAGTGGCGTTCTATGTCAGCATTGGTAAATAGCCACTTCTCTTACAAGAGCCGTTACTCTCTTGGTTTCTCTCTTCGTGCCGATGGTACCACCAAGTTTGGTGATTCTAAGAAGTGGGGTTACTTCCCTGGTGTATCTGGTCGTTGGAATATCAGCGACGAAGGTTTCATGAAGTGGTCTAAGAAGTGGTTGTCTATGCTTTCATTCCGTCCATCATGGGGTATCGTAGGTCATCAGCCAGGTAGCGAATACTTGCAGTATGCTAAGTATGCTTCTTATGGTGTGTATGGTCAGACTGGTTCTACCGATGGTGTTACATATCTTGAGGCTCTTCAGCTCAACAAGCTTCGTTGGGAGAAGACCACACAGATAAACCTTGGTGGTGACTTCTCGTTCTTCAACGACCTTATCCGTGGTGACTTCAACTACTATTATAAGAAGACCAAGGACCTCTTGATGTCTAATGTTCGTATTCCATCTACCAATGGTTTCAGCACTCTTGCTTGGAGCAACGTAGGTGATATGGAGAACAAGGGATGGGAACTTAATGTTGAGGCTAACAAGTTTGTTAAGGTTGGTAAATTCTCTATGAGCGCCAACTTCAACATTTCTCAGAACTTCAATAAGATTACTGCTATGGACGAGAGCGTGCTCGAGTCTATCAACTCTGAGTGGAAAGCCGGTGAACGTGGTTCATACCTCAACCGCATCCAGATTGGTAACCCTCTCGGTTCTATCTATGGTTTGAAGTTTAAGGGCGTTTACCAGTATACATACGAATACCTTATTAATATGAAGGAGCGTAACAACTGGACTGGCGATCAGCTTCGCGACTATATCAACAACGAATTCCTTGCAAGTGGCAAGACTGCTCCTATCGCTATCGATAAGGATGGTAAGGTGTTGATGGGTTCTACTGGTGAGCCTATCCGTCAGGTATACAACTTCAAGGATGGTAGTTCTACATACAAGTTCCAGGGTGGTGATGCCATCTATGAGGATATCAACCACGATGGTCAGATCAACTCTCTCGACATCGTTTACCTCGGCAACTCTAACCCTAAGGTAAATGGTGGTTTCGGTTTCAACTTCTTCTGGGGTAGCAACTGGACATTGAGAACCTCTTTCAGCTATCGTGCTGGAATCAAGGTAGTTAACAAGGCTAAGATGGGACTTGAGCAGATGTTTAATGCTTACAACCAAAGTTCTGCTGTTAACTGGCGTTGGCGTAAGAATGGTGACGTAACCATGATACCACGTGCCATGTTCAACTCTGGTTACAACTTCCTCGGTTCAGACCGCTATGTAGAGGATGCTTCATTCGTTCGTTTGAGCTATGTTCAGCTTGTTTACAACTTCGATAAGAAGCTTCTCAAGTCAATCGGTCTTCGCCGCTTACAGTTGAGCATCTCTGGTCAGAACCTCCTTTGCTTCACTAAGTATAGTGGAAGTGACCCAGAGCACTCTGCAGGTTCATGGGGTATCGCTACCGACAACTCTCAGACCCCACGTAGTAAGTCTGTAACGATGAACATTAATGTAGGATTCTAATAATTGAGACATTTATGAAAGTCAATAATAAAATAAAGACGATGGCAGTTGCCGCTCTTGCCGTTATGGGCATGTCGAGCTGCAATGATTTCCTTACCATCTATCCAACAGATAAGACCATCGGTCAGGAATTCTGGAAGACTAAGGATGATGTGGAGCATATGGCTACAGGTGCCTATGCCAACATGTTGTCTTCTGGTGTTCAGCGCCGTGCCATCATCTGGGGTGCATATCGTTCAGATGAATTGGTAAAGAATCAACAATATGATAATACCGACCTTGACAACATCTCGGCTGTAAACATGTTGCCAACCAATGGTTACAACTCTTGGGGCGATTTCTATAGCGTTATCAACCGTTGTAACATAGTGCTCAACCATGCTAAGGATGTTATGGATGTAGACCCAGAGTTTACACAGGGCGATTATACCACAGTGCGTGCGCAGATGCTCGCATTGCGTTCACTTTGTTATTTCTATCTCGTTAGAGCATTCCGTGATGTTCCTTACACCACAAAGTCATACGAGAGTGATGATATGACAGAGATGTTGCCACAGACAAATCCTGATAGCGTTCTTCAGTGCTGTATCGCTGACCTTGAAGAGTCTGAGCAATATATTCTTAAGACTGGTGCCTATGGCAATGGCAACTGGAAGAACAAGGGCTACTTTACTCGTGATGCTGTCAATGCTTTGATGGCTGACATCTATCTCTGGAGAGCTTCTATGACTCACAATGCTGCAGACTATCAGAAGTGTGTAGACTACTGTGATAAGGTAATCGATGCCAAGGACCAATATTATAGAGAATATCATAATATGGGTGCAAGTAGCGACAAGTCGGATATCTACCATCTTACTTCTGGTTCGATAGCAGGACTTCTACTCTTTGGTTATACTGATGGTAATGCCGGAGAAAGTATTCTTGAGTGGCAGTATGATGGAACATCTAACTGGAACTGGGGTATTGAGAACCTTTACTATATGACAGGTAGCAAGGCAGATGACCACAAGACCTATAGCGAGATTCAGGCTTCTTCTATCTTCAATATGTATGATGAAAAGGCAAATACCGATAATAGTCTTAAGGTTTATCATTCTAAGAACGACTATCGTTTTTGGAACAACTGCTATGAGGTAGGTAGCGAAGAGGCTAATGCCCTTTATATCAGAAAGATGATAGGTTCTCATCGTTCAACAATTTCTGTTAATTCAAAGGCTGGAGAAGAACGTTCTACAACTAGAAGCTTCTCTGACTTCCGCCAAAACTGGATAGTATATCGTCTTACAGATGTTATGCTTATGAAGGCTGAGGCTCTTGTTCAGTTGGCAGCTTCTGATGAAGATGCAAACCTCACAAAGGCTTTCAACCTCGTACAGGTAGTAAACAAGCGTTCTATGGCTTCTACAGCTACTGATACTTTGAAAATAACAGACTTCAAGACTGTTGACGAAATGGAGAAACTCGTTCTTGCTGAGCGTGAGCGTGAGCTTTGCTTCGAGGGTAAGCGTTGGTTCGACCTCGTGCGCTATTGCTATCGCCACATGGAGGGAGTTAATATCAAGAAAAAGATGACTGATTCTAACTCTTGGCCAGCACTCTATTCTCCTATGCTTAAGCTCGTAACAAGAAAGTATGAAAGTGGTGGTGATGCCGTAACATACAAGATGAAGAGTGAACCTTTCCTCTACTTCCCAATACAGCGTAGTGAGATAAAGGTTAACAAGTTGCTTGAGCAGAACCCTGTTTACTTCGACAAAGAAACAACAAGTAAAAATTAGTCAAAATGAAAATGAACAACTATAAGAAGCTTATATGCAAGATTGCTGCTTTGGCTTTTGTGCCAGGCATGCTCAGCCTCACAAGTTGTAAGGAAGACATTGATGAGTCTAACCTCTACACCTTTACAGGCGAGACCATTGAGGACTATCTTGCCAACCGTCCTGACAAGTTCAGCAGCTTCAACTATATATTGCAGCGCACCGAACTCGACAAATTGTTGTCGGGTTATGGCACCTACACTTGCTTCGCCCCAGACAATGAAGCTGTAGCAGCCTATATCGATAGCTTGTATAACGACGAGACCAATAAGGATCTGCCACACAATGGTATGACCGAAAACTCTCTTGAGGGCTTGACCGACTCTTTGTGCAATGATATTGCCAAATTCCATCTTGCTGCAACCAAGGTTATGGCTATCAACATGGAGAATGGTATGACCATCAACACCATGCTTGGTCGTGATATCAATACCAGCATCGACTCTATCTCTGGTAAGACCATCATCAATTCTTACTCGCTTATCACAGGTATGGACAACGAGTTGGAGAATGGTGTGCTCCATGAGGTCAATCATGTAATTCGTCGTTCTAACTTGCTCGTTGCAGGTGAAATGGAGAATCACAAAGATCTCTCTATTTTCGCAGATGCTCTAAAGCTTACAGGTCTTGCAGACTCATTGACTCAGCAGTCACGCAAGCTAACAGCGCCTGCTAACAGCTACAACTTCTATACTCCTGAAAACGCAGTACTTGGTTACACTATTTTTGCAGAAACCAATACTACACTTGGTCAGAACGATATCCATAGCGTCACCGACCTTATCAATCATGCAAACAAGGTTTATGGTGGTTGTGCAGCGCAAGGCTCAGGATGGTATGACTACTATCGCAACAACAATATTCAGGTTAGCACTGGCAACGACTATGCTAATCCTAATAACTGCTTGAATATGTGGGTGCGTTATCATATCTTGAAGCAGCGTGTGTCGTACGATAAGATGGTATATAGCTGGAATGAAATTTCTAAGGTGCCTCTCTACGAGTATTACGAGACAATGCTTCCTATGACTCTTGTCAAGGTTCTCCGTAGCTCTAAGGCTGGTGCAGGTAAGCTCTTCCTCAACCGCTACGAGGCTAATAGCTCACTTACAGACCAGGTTGGTGAACTTGGTTCAGAATCTATCCATCAGGTTGTAGATGGACATTCTGGTATTGAGATCACCAAGCAGAATATTCAGGCATTGAATGGTTATATCCATCCTATCAATGGTATGCTTGAATATGAAGAGTGGGTTCCTAAGGGTGTACTCAATGAGCGTATTCGTTTCGATGCTACTACTATGACCAAGGAACTTGCTTCTGCAAACCTTCGTGGTGCAACAGGCGCGGAAATCAATGCCTTGAATGGTGCCAAGAAGGGTCAAGATGGTAACCTTGGTGGTGATTATATCCGTATCCCTGTCGACTTCTCTGAGAATATGGTAATATATAATGGTGAGTCTACTCGTCTTTATTATTTGCCAGGCCGTGAGAACAACTGGAATAACTTCCAGGGCGATGAGTTCAACTCTAAGGGTAATGTAGACCTTGCATTCCGTTTGCCTCCTGTTCCAGATGGAACTTATGAACTCCGCGTAGGTGTTTCTTTGAATGGCAACCGTGGTATGTATCAGTTCTACCTTGGTGAAGGCACCAATAACCGTACCAAGATGGAGGCTCTTGATATTCCTCTTGATGAACGTACCGAAATCGTTAAGAATATGGATGGTACTCCTGATGCTCAGACTGGTTGGACTCTATATACCGCTATGGAAGATATGGGTGTTGAAACAGACCAAGCTATGCACAACCTCGGTTGGATGCGTGGTCCTCTCTACTACACTGTTGGTAAGGGAACTTCTACATACGCTCGTGCTACAAAGGAGTCTATCCGTCGTATCGTAACTCGCAAGGAATTGCATCAGGGTACATACTGGTTCCGTATTAAGTCGGCTCTCGACGACGACTCTCGTCAGATGTATTTCGACTATCTTGAGCTCGTTCCAGTAAATGTTTACAACAATACCCGCTATCTTGAGGATATGTATTAAAATTAGAAATTATGAAAAATAATATGATATTTAACACAGCAAAAGTAGTCATGGCAGCCCTCACTTTGGGCGCCATGACCACAGCTTGCTCTGATTGGGACGACCACTACGATGCTAATGGCACAGTAACAGGTTCTGCCACTTCTACTTTGTGGGAGAATATCTCTGCCAATAATGATCTTTCTGAATTCGCTGCTTTGGCTAAGAAGGTAGGCTACGATAAGGTACTTTCCAATTCACAGACATATACTGTTTGGGCTCCTCTCAATGGTTCGTTCGACTATGAGAACCTAGACAAAATGGACCTCGCTACCATGAAGAAGCAATTCTTGCAGAACCACGTAGCTCATTTCAACTATCCTGCTACAGGTTCTGTTGACGAGAAAGTCTACATGATAAACGAGAAGATGAAGAAGTTTGTTGGTAGTGGCACATATACCATGGGCGGCTTAGAGCTTACACAGCCTAACATCCCAAACAGCAATGGTACACTCCACGCTATCAATGGCAAACTCGACTTCGGATTCAATATCTATGAGAGTATCAATGCCAACGACTATCCTCTCGACTCTGTAAGTGCTTATTTCGCTAAGTACGACAAGAAGTCACTTGACGTAGAGAATAGCGTTAAGGGTCCTGTCATTGATGGTCAGATTACATATCTCGACTCTGTGCTCGTAGAGTATAATGCTTTGGCAAATGATATGAATGCATTTATCAATAATGAGGACTCTAACTACACTATGATTCTTCCTACCAACGAGACTTGGATAGAGAAGAAGCAGTATGTAGATGAATTCCTTGATTATCTGCCTTCGTATCAGTATTCAAAGAATTTCTACGACAAGCTTGATTCTATAAAGAAGAGTACCGACAGAGAACTTATAGATAACGCTTATCTTGCAGACTCTTTGTCTCATTTGTTTATGGTAGCCAATTTGGCTTTCAACAACAATCGTGGTGACAATGTTAAGCTCAACAATTTGCAGACAGGTCAGACTCTTCAGGCAGACTCGTTGGTATCTACAGTAGGAGAGAAGTTCTATTCTGAGGATGCAGCTGATTTGTTCAAGGATGCTAAGCGTATTGATAAGAGTAATGGTGCTGTTTGGGTAACAAACTCTCTTGGCTTTAAACCTTGGCATTATAAGGTGCCTATCAAGTTGGAAGGTGAATACGGTGCCTATGTTGCAGGAACATTTAATGGCGATATTTCTTATCTTAGCGTAAATGCTGCAACAAAGAATGATGCTGTAGAAGGCAGATTGTCTAACTCTGCTTATACAGAGGTTCGTCCTACTTCGGCAAGTGCAAACCCTGAACTTGACTATTATCTTCCTAGGGTATTAAAAGGAAAGTATGTATTGTATTTGTGTGTAGCACCATCTAACATCAATAAGAATACATATCAGCCTTCTATGCTCCCTAACCGTATGCAGATTAAGTATGGTTATCACAATGATAAGGGAATATATGAGGAAAAGCAGTTCAAAGGCTATGTCATCAACGACCCAACAAAGATTGATACTATCAGAGTTGGCGAGATAGATTTCCCTCATGCTACTGCAGGTCTTTCGAATGCTATGCCATACGTGCGTATCATCAGCCGTGTGACAAATAACCTTTCTGCATCTTACGACCGTACTCTTCGCATCGACTACATCTATTTGATACCAAAGGAGCTCGATGAATATATCAAGGAGCATCCTGGCTATAAGTGGGAAGATGAAACAAACAAATAAGCAAAGTCTTACGATTAAATTCCGAAAACAATGAAAAGAAATAATATTCTTTGTTTGAGCGTTGCCTTGGCTATGGGTTGTAGCACTGCTGCTTTTGCACAGGACGATGCCTCATATTCTAATGATGGAGCGGAGACTACTGTTGTAAAGCAAAAGTCTCAGGCAAAGCGTCCTACATATCCTACCAAAGAGGTAAAGGGTGTTGTTGTGGATGCTGTTAGCAAGACTCCTCTCGCAGGTATACAGATACAGACTCTCAACAACCGCAACTATGCTGCCATGACTAATAGCAAGGGCGAGTTCACCATCAAGGTGCCTACTTTTGCCACTGCTCTTTATGTTCATGCTCCTCAGTATCTGAGCCAGCAGGTTGCTATTGGTAATGGTGAAAATATCAAGGTGGTGCTCATCGCTGACAAGTTTAAGCAGATGTATGAGAACTCTACCGATGTTACTGCCAACAGTACTGCTAAGATCAAGAACACTACTTCGCAGACTATAGAGACTGATATCGAAAACAATCTCGGTGCCGATGTTCGTGCCATCACTCGTTCGGGTGGTCCTGGCTATGGTGCTGCTATGTTTGTGCGTGGTATCAACTCGTTGAATACCAATGCTCAGCCTCTTATCGTAGTTGATGGAGTGGTAAAGGATATGCAGGCTACTCGCAATTCTCTCCACTATGGCGACTACAACAACCTGTTGCTCAATATCAATCCAGAGGATGTCGAGAAGGTTACTGTTATGAAGAATGGTGCTGCCATCTATGGTGCCAAGGGTGCCAATGGTGTAATCCTCATCACTACCAAGCGTGGACACTCTATGGCTACACGTATCGATGCCAACGTAGGTGTCGGTGTAACATTGCAGCCACAGCTTCCTGATATGATGAACGCATCGCAGTATCGTCTATATGCATCAGAGATGGTGGGAACATTCCCAAACATCAACCATTTCGACCTCGATCGTTTGAATTTCCTCAACGACGACCCTAATGGATACTACTATAAGACCTACCACAACGATACCGACTGGAGCAAGGAGGTTTATCGTGAGGCATTGACCCAAAACTATAATATTAATGTGCAGGGTGGTGACAACGTAGGTATGTACAACCTCTCTCTCGGCTATACCGATGGTCAGAGCACAGCTAAGGAGAATGGCTTCAACCGCTTGAGCGTGCGTTTCAATACCGACATTCAGGTTGTAGGCAAACTCTCTACACGTTTTGATATGTCATTCACCAAGATTAATCGCAACGTGTTTGATAATGGTGCACCTGAGGACTTCACTACAGCGCCTGTTTCGTCTCCAACATTGCTTGGACTCATCAAGGCTCCTATCCTCAATCCTTACACCTACAATCAGGCAGGTCAGTTGTCGTCAACTCTCTCTAAGGCTGATGACTTCGTATCAATGCTCGATGCAAACCTCACACTCGGTAACCCTGCAGCACTTCTTGAAAATGGTGAGGGTATCAACAAAAACCGCGTTGAGAATACAGAGTTTAATGCTGTCATAGCTCCTAAGTATCAGTTCACCGACAACTTCTATCTTCAGGAGGTGTTCAGCTACGGACTTAACCGTAACTCACAGCGCTACTATCGTCCAACAGGCGGTATGCCAACCTTCCTTATTGATGGTATTGGTCGTGTGCAGAACATGGCAATGTCACTCTTCTCTAAGGAAACAAGCGTGATGAGCGACACTCGTTTGCAGTTTACAAAGCATTTCGGTGCTCACTTCCTTGATGTATATGGTGGTATGCGCTATACCTCTTTCGCTTTCGACAACAGTCAGCCTAAGGGACAGTATGCAAGTGCTGCCAACGATAAGACTCCTAACATCTCTAAGAGCATGGAGTTTAAAGAGTCGTATGGTGTAGACGATTCATGGAAGAATATGTCATGGTATGCTAACATCGACTACAACTATCGCAACCTCTACTTTGCACAGGTGGCAATGTCGCTCGAGTCAAGTAGCCGTTTTGGTGAGAATGCTGATGGTTTGAGTCTCGGTGGTGTTAAGTGGGCTTACTATCCAAGCGTTCAGCTCGGTTGGGCTATCAGCAATGAGAAGTGGTTCCCTAAGACTTCTGCTCTTAACTACTTCCTCCTCAAGGCTGGTTATGATATCACAGGCAACGACGATATCAACAACTATGCAGCCCGCACCTCATTCCAGGTTATGCAGTATCTCAACAATACTTCTGTCCACATGCTCAACAACATCGGTAATGATAAGATTACTTATGAGAAGACTGGTCAGTGGAACGTTGGCTTCAAGTCTTACTTGCTCAACAACCGTTTGGGCGTAGACTTCAACTACTATCAGAAGCACACCACAAACCTTCTTACTCTTAAGACCTTCGAAAACCCTGTTGCAGGTATCAACAACTACTGGAGCAACGGCGGTAGCATGGACAACCAAGGTTTCGAGGTTACTGTTACCACAAAGCCTGTTGTGTCAAAGGACTTCAATATCGAGCTTGGCGCAAGCGTAGGTCACTATGTAAATAAGATTAAGACCCTTCCTAACGACGATAAACTTTATGTCGACGGAGTTAAGAATGCTCAGGGTTACACATCTTCTATATATGGTACCGACAATATCGCTACTATCGTAGGTCAGCCTGTAGGTAGCTTCTATGGCTACAAGACAGCTGGTGTGTTTGCTACAGATGCTCAGGCAAAGGCTGCCGGCAATAACGATTATCTTTACTATCTCGACGAGACTGGTGCCAAGCAGTATTTCAAGGCTGGCGATATGCACTTCGTAGATCTCAATAAGGATGGCAAGATTGATGAGGCTGACAAGACCATCATCGGTAATCCAAATCCTGATATCTATGGTAACATCTTCGGTAGCGTGATGTGGAAGAATTTCACTCTTACCCTTGGTTTGAACTATTCTTTGGGTAATGATGTTTACAACTACTCTCGCTCAGTTCTTGAGTCAGGTACCAACTTCTACAACCAGACAGTAGCAATGGCAAACCGTTGGCGTCATGAAGGTCAGGTTACCGATATGCCACGTCTTAGCTACGGCGACCCAATGGGCAATTCTCGTTTCAGCGATCGTTGGATAGAGGATGGTAGCTATCTCCGCCTCAAGACAGTGAACATCTCTTACAAGGTGCCTGTTAAGGGCGATTGGATTCAGGGACTTACCATCTGGGCAGAGGCTAACAACCTCTTCACCATCACCAAGTATCTTGGTAGCGACCCAGAATTCTCTGCTGCTAACGGTGTGCTCTATCAGGGCATCGACCCAGGCAACGTAGCTCTCAGCCGTACATTCACATTCGGTATGAAGATTAACCTCTAAACAAAGTGCAACAATGAAAAAACTATTAATAATAGCAGCAATCTTCGGAATGTTCTTCACTACGACTTCGTGTGAAGACATTCTCGAAACTGAGTCGAGCCAGCTTGTATTCAATCCTTCTTTGGATCAGAAGACCGACTCTATGTACTACACTCTTGCCATGCTCAAGGGTGTACAGATGGCAATAGACCAGAATGTGCTCATCAACGAAATGCGTGGTGACCTCACATCAACTACTGAGTATACAGAAACTGCACTTCGCGAACTCGCCAACTTCTCTGCAGGCGCTAACAATAAGTACGACTCTGCATACGTATACTATCGTATCATCAACAATTGCAACTACTATATCGCTCACCGCGATACCATGCTCATGACAGGTAGCCACAAGGTTGCCATCCCTGAGTATGTGCAGGCTCTCAGCATCCGTGCTTGGGCTTACATGCAGCTCTGCAAGAACTATGGTACTGTAGACTTCTATACCACACCTATCACCAGCATCTCTGAGGCTAATGCGCCTAAGGAGAAGAAGGATATGAAAGGCGTGCTCGCAGCATTGGCTCCAGAGCTTGCTATGTATAAGGATATCGAGGTGCCTAACTATGGCGACATTGATGCTGGTAATACCAACTTCGGTGTAACCAAGAAGTTTAGCTCTAAGAAGATTATGTTCCCTGCACTCCTCGTGCTTGGTGATATGTATCTTGAGTGCAACGAGTACGAACAGGCTGCCACATACTATACACAGTATCTTATTAACAATAAGAAGCCTGCTTATGGATATTTTGCTATGCCAGACAGAAGTTTCTCTTATCCTAACAAGCTCTCTGTGCCAAGAAGTTATAATTTCATATTTTATGACATGTGGCATGGTTTGTTTTCCGTATCGCCAAACCAAATGGAGTATATCACAGTTGTGCCAATGGCTGTAAATTCATTGAAGGGTACTATTACAAAACTTCCTAAGCTCTTTGGTTATAACTATTATACTACTGATGTCGATACCACCAATAACAAGTCGCAGACTTCTGGTAGCACAATGTATATCCTTGAGCGCGAGATTGAGGCTTCAAGTCAGTACTATAATCTTTGCAATCAGCAGGATTGGTACTATAAGCCATCATCAAACTATCTTGAGGTTCTTACCACTCGTCTTGGTGATATCCGTCGCTACTATACTGTTCAGAGCGCTACTAAGGACGATTCTACATATAATCGTGTAACAAAGTATGATGGAGGTAATGTCTACATCTATCGCGTAGCTACCGTTTATATGCACCTTGCAGAGGCTCTCAACCGTATGGGCTATCCTGATGCAGCTTTCGCAATCCTTAAGGATGGTATTTCTGAAACATCATTGGAAGAGGCTGCATATCTTCGTCCTGAGACAAGAGAACTTCTCACTACTAAGTTCCCATTCTTATCGGAGGAGTATAAGAACTTGTTCACAAGCTCTTATGGTTTGCATTATCGTGGTTCAAACAGAACTAACGGCAAGGAGTCTCCTTATCAGATGTCTACCATCGTTGGCAACAAGCTGGCTGAACTTGCAGCACAGGGCGTGACAGTAGGTGAAACATTGAATGATACCATCAATGCTGTCGAGGATTTGCTTTGCGATGAGTATGCTATGGAGTTTGCCTTCGAGGGTACTCGCTTCGGCGACCTCACTCGTTTGGCTCGCCATAAGAATGCTGATGCTACCTATGGTGCCAACTATGGTGGTCAGTGGCTTGCTCGCAAGCTTGCTCACAAGAATTCTGTTAAGGACCTCACCGATGAGCAGAATTGGTATTTGCCAATGAAGTAATTGCCAATGGAGTAATTGCCAATGAATTAATTTCTCATGATGTATTTGCTCATGAGATAATAATGAAGACAATAATAATAAGAGCATGTCGAAAGGCATGCTCTTTTTTTAGCTATGAATACATTGTGGTTTTTACCCCAAATCGGTCATTTGAAAAACTTCATATCATGGCATGATACGATCGTATCAAGGCACAATACAGTTATATCATGGCATGATACGGCTATTTCAAGACACACAACATAACTTTATATCACGTTCTTGACATAGCAAGAACACATGAAAAGACTATGTATAATGTAGTGTAACGTTCTAATGACTGATTTGGGTTTAAGACAACAAATACAACATGTACAACAAATACAACCAAGGATGGCGCCCATGAAAAAGAAAAGCCTGTGTTTACCTTGGTCTTTCATTATATTTTTTTATTATTTTAATGCGATATACATAGTTTACGTCATGACTTTTTACTATTTGTGTTAAAAATTTAAGTTTTGTGGCAAAAATCCTTGTTATAATATAAATAATGAGTATATTTGCAACACCTAAATAACTGATTAAACTTCTATTGCTCTGTTGCTTTGCAAAAAGCGCGGGCTTTCATTATATCATGATACAGCAGGTTACAGATAAATACCAAGCTATCAGCGCCACATACGAGGAGATGAGAAGTTCTCTTTTCTCTATATTTCGCCAGGTCAATATTCCCGAAGAGGAATGCAAAGACTTGGTGCAAAATGTGTTCGTACGCTTACTTTCTATCGATACCCTGCACCTCGAAACAATTAAAGGCATTACTGCAACTATAGCTTTGCGTATGCGAACAGATTATCTTCGCCACAGAGCTTTTGTGCGCAAGATGTATTCTGATGTTGAAACAGCCGAGATTTTTGACTATGGCTACCACGATACTTCGTTCGATACTGCTGAACTTGCATATAACGAGATGAAAATAGTGGAAGGTATGAGCGAAAAGAACCGAAAGGTATATGAGCTTAGCCGATTCGAAGAACAAAGCTATAATGAGATTGCTGAAATCTTGAACATGAGCTATCGCTCTGTAGAATCAAGATTGTATCGAGCAAGAAACGAAGTCAGACAAACTCTTAGGAAAGTCTATGGCACGTGATGCCATTAAAGAAATCAAACACTACCTAATCTGATTTAGAAATAATTGAAGATATAGATGCTAACTCGCTGCGATTATGTGGCAATATAATATATAAGGTGTTAATACACCTCAAATAAATTGGTCTCAAAAAAAATAAGTGTAAGAAATATACCTTAACTAAATAATTAATGTCTAACTAAACAGTTTAAGCTTATGAAACATTTTATCCGTTTCGCTGCTGTAGCTGCTGTTACAGCACTTTCAAGCTCTACGGCTCTTGCTGGTAATTGGGTGGTGCCTGCACCAACCAATGGCTTAGCTCTTGCTAACCTCACCACTAAGGACACCGTTTATGTATGGAACGTAGGCCAGAAGGCTTGGATTAACAGAGGAGAGTCTTGGGGAACCCAAGCTGTCATTAATGCCTCTACAGGTATTAAGTATGTTATTAAAACCAGTATGGAAGAAAATACCGGTGCAGCTCAACTCTCTGACGGCCGTTATTATCTCTATGGAGTAGATACTGGTAAGGACAACCACTATCTAAAGCGTATCTCTGATGGAAATACTGGCACAGAGCATAAAACAGCATTCGTAGATGGTCCTAACACTAGTGGAACAACGCTTGAATGGACTATTACCGACCTTGGTGGCAATGTTTATGCTATTTCTCGTCCAGAGACATTCCAGGACGGCGTTGATGGCAAAGATGCTGATGCTAAATGGGAATATGTTGCTGGCGAATATCTCGGTGTAAACCTCACCCACGACCGTCTTTGGGATGGTAAGACATGGGAAGAGGCTGGTAAAACAGAACAGCCAAATACATACGCTCTTTGGTTCGACGTTGCTATGGGCGACGACGCTAAGTGGATGTTTATTTCTGTTGCCGACTATAAAGCATACGCTTCGAAATTCCTTCTTAAGACTTTACTCGAGAAGGCTGAGTCTGTAGGCGTTACTGACTTTGCTGCTGAGGAAAAAGTTTTCAATAATGGTGCCGCTACAGAAGAGGATGTCCAGAATGCTGTTAAGTCTTTGAATAATAAGATTGCAGAATTGGTAGATCCAGAGAATCCTGTAGATATGAGCGCTAATATTAAGAATTCAGATTTTAATGGTGGTTCTATTTCTGGATGGACTTCTACAACAAAGGCTCAGAACAATACTACAGCTACTAATGTTGCTGACGATCCTGCTGCTAACCCTGATAAGGCTTTCGATGGTAAGTTCTATGAGAACTGGAATGGTAGCGCTTATACAGGAAAGATGTATCAGGAAGTAAAAGATTTGCCTAATGGCGTTTACAAGTGTTCTTTGGCAGCTTTCGTTAATACATTGGATCTTAAGAATGATGTACATCAGAAGCAGTATGTATACTTCAATGATACAAAGTTGCCTTTGACAACAACAAATGCTAAGGCTTATACTTCATACATCGATGTTGCAAACAATACTATCGAGATTGGTCTTGCTCAGGATTCAGCTATTGCTAACTGGATGGGTGTTGACAATGCAAAGATTGAATACTATGGCTCAAGCCTCAAATCTTATCAGTATATCACCACTTCTCTGAAGTCGGTTATCGATGAAATCGAGGCAAGTGGCGAGACTGTAAGCTCTATCTACACCACCAAGCTTCTTGGTTTGATTGATGAGGCTAATGCTGCTACTACTAAGGAGCAGGCTTTGGCTGTCTATGCTAAGGCAGAACTTGCAGTAAACGAAATCCACGCAAGCGTTCAGGCTTACAAGGATTTGGCAGCTCTCTTTACTCAGTGTGAGGATTGGATGTCAAACTATGGTAGTGACATTGCTGACCAGGCGATGATTGACATCGAAGAGATGTTGGGTAACACCGAACTTTCAACAGAAGAAATCAATGCTTATATTGAAAAGATAAAGGCTGAAGTTGATGCAGAACTTAAGAGTCATATGTCGCCAGGCGACGATGCTACTAAGTTTATCGTAAACCCAGGTTTTACCAAGGCTTCTGATCCAGATGCTGATCCTAATGCAGCTCAAGACTTCACTGGTTGGACTATTGAGGGTGCTACCCCTGGTGCTGGTGGTACTGTTGACAAGCGTCTCTGTGAAGTTTACGAAGGCAACGTTAATATCTATCAGGACTTGAAGGGTATCCAGAGAGGTGCTTACAAACTCGAGATTCAGGCTTTCGTTCGCTCTAAGGACGTTAATGATGCTTACAACGAGTATGTAGCAGGCACTGAGGATATCAAGGCTTGGATTTATGCTGGTGATAAGAAACAGAAGGTAAAGAGCATCTTCGGCTGGCACGCAGAGAACGAGCTTCCTTCTACTTCTGATTCATGGAGTAGCGTAGGTTCTGACCCTGTATGGTATGTTCCTAACACTATGAAGACTGCTTACGAGGCAATGGCTGAGAACCCAGAAAACTACAACAATGTGGTTTCTGCTCTCTGTGTAGATGGCAACTTGCGCATCGGCTTCGAGGCTAACGATCCTAATAATACAGGCAAACGTTGGTTGCTCTTCCACGACTTTAAGCTCACATATCTCGGCAACGATGCTTCTTTGATTAAGCCTGTTCTCGATGATATTATCACTACAGCTACTGCTACTGCTGAAAAGCCAATGACTGCAACTGCTAAGACTGCTCTCACCGATGCTCTCGACGCTGCAAAGAAGGCTACTGCAGGTAAGGATGGTGACGCTATGATGACTGCTTTCTCTGCTCTCGCTAAGGCTAACGACGCTGCACTTGTAAGTGCTGAAGCATACGCAGAGTTGGAGGCAGCTATCACTAAGCTTGGTGAAGAGATTGACAACAACGCAGAGACAGCTTCTGCTGAGTCTTTGAAGGCTGCTCAGGATCTTCAGGAGGAACTCACTGCTGCTTTTGCCGCAGGTTCTATCAAGAATGAGGAAGTTGGTGCTAAGGTTACAGCTGTTAACCTCGCTATCAATGCAATGAAGGCTATCAACGGTTCTGACGATCAGCCTGCTGATTACACATGGGCTATTAAGAATCCTGACTTCGCTGATGGCGACAAGAACTGGACTATCGTTAATGGCACTGCTAAGCCAGGTGTTGCTAACCAGGTAATGGAAGGCTACAATGGTACATTCAATGTTTACCAGGATATCGCTAACTTGCCAGAGGGTACATACGAAGTTAAGTGCCAGGGCTTCTATCGCTACGGTTGGGTAGATGCAAACGGTTTGCAGGCTGCTTATGCTAAGGATTCTATCCAGCTCAATGCTAAGCTCTATGCTAACCTTGATTCTGTTCCATTGCACAATATCATCGTTCTCGACGAGATCGCTCAGAGTGCTGAGGGTGACAAGTGGAAGACATTCTATGATACAAAGAACGACTCTACAGTTTACTACTTGCCAGACCAGCGCGAAACAGCTCGTATGCGTTTCGATGTAGGACTCTATCCTAACTCTCTCTACACTTATGTAGGTAAGAATGGTACTTTGAGAATTGGTTTCAGCAGCAATAATACCGTAACTGGTGACTGGTCTACAGTTTCTGACTTCCAGCTCTTCTACCTCGGTACAGACAGCAAGCATGCTGAGTCTACTGGTATTGAGAATGTAAACAACGCTAAGGTTGTTGCTACACAGTACTTCTCTATCGACGGTCGTCGCACTAATGGTCTCACACGTGGCTTGAACATCATCAAGTACACTGACGCTAATGGTAAGACTACTGTTCGCAAGGTTATCGTGAAGTAAGACATTTTAATTCAAATATAAAAAAGGAGCATGTCATCAAGACATGCTCCTTTTTTATATGCTAAGACTTGGAATTATCCGATAAACATAGTGGCTCAATGGATATATCATGTGGAAAAGAGAACAAAAAAAGAGCATGCCTTTCGACATGCTCTTTATATTGCTGTAATTATTAAATTACAAGTTAGGATTCATCTTTGTCCACTCTGCTACTGGAGGAACGATGCCAAGCTCTACGATCTCGTCGCGCATCTTGCAGAGGTGCTCGTAAGACTTAGCGAGAGAAGCAAGCTCCTCTTCTGTGCCTGTAGGCTCTGTGAAGTGAACACCAGTCTTGTTGATTGTAGTAGGCATAGCCATCATTACGTTCTTGAAGCCGAGCTTGTCGTTGCTTACATAGCATCCTGCTGGCAATGTGAACTTCTGACCACCCATAGCAGCCTCAATCATCTTAACAGCGTTGTAAGCTGGGCTCTGGAATGAGCTACGGCCACGAAGCTTGATGATGTTTGAACCACCCTGTACTGTGTGGTGCTTGATCTCTTCCCAACGCTCGTCTGAAAGACCCATCTCTGACAATGGCTTGCCGTCAACCTTAACCTGAGAAGCGAATACAGCCATCTGCTCGCCG